>SAMEA3663010__coassemble_53_pt1 | contig 66655 bp, 62 predicted proteins | sample SAMEA3663010__metabat2_low_PE_015 | metagenome-assembled genome bin SAMEA3663010 (sample SAMEA3663010) | pig gut metagenome | biome: pig gut; feature: pig-associated habitat; material: faeces | place: France | collected 2012 | reverse complement strand
ATTAGATTTTATCTTTACCTCTACCTGAAAATTGCACTTCTATCTTGAACTTACATACTAAATAGTCTCATTCGATTAAAAATACCAATAAATATGTCTTATTTGTCGTATTTTTAATGATTATTGTAATTTATTTCATACCCTCTTACGTTGCTATTTATATTTATTTAACATTCTCAATTTGTCCAATTCAAATATTTTACATACCTTTGCACCCAGTTCTGGTACAGACGATGAATAAGAAACGCCTCATTCTATTGAATTTGGGGTGGTTTTCTTATTCATTTTTGTTTAAAATCATGGAATATCAGAACATCAACAAATCCAGCAATTGCATTGTTAGTGCGCCTCAAGGTGCAGGTGTTACACTGAACAGCGTAAAGTCTCAAATCATGGATTGGGACTTCAGGCTACTCTCGGACTTAGATGAGTGGATAAAGGCGCAGCTTCAGTTCCGCAGCCTTCTTGTGGGTATTAAAGTTGTGCTTCATCGTACCAAGCTGCCTCATTCAACCTGCTATTGCGAGGTTCTCATCAAGATGTCAGATGGTACTGAGGTGCCCGTCCATTTTGTGGGTAGATATGCAGTTCTACTGTATGTCTATGCTCTTAGACACCCTGAAGGGGTAAAACGTGGTGCCATTAACAATAACAACCATGAGCTTGCTTCATTGTATAGCAGAATTTACATGCGCCCTGCTTCTGAAATGAACATTGAGAGGGGGCACGACCTTGATCAAGCACTCTCGCAATCACGTACAGCCATACGTAAGGCATTGAACGATGCTTCTCTGAGTGGTGACCTTACTATCGGAAGATGCAATCGCAACAACGACTATATAGCGATTCCCTTTGCCATGAATGGTGGCCGTATTGAGATGATTAACTTCTAACCATTTAAAAAAACAGTCAAGCTTTGAAAAAGAAATCATTTATTTCGAAAAACCAGACCAATTACAATGGTCTTGAGGATTTTTATTCTGACGTGCTCAATGCCTATAAGCCAATGAGCGCTGCGGACGAGAGGCGCATGTGGAAACTGGTCAAACAGGGGAATGAATATGCCCGTGAACGGATTATCAATTCCAATCTTAGATGGGTGATAAAGGAAGCAAACATGTATAGTGCTCTTTCTGGCGTTCAAAGTGAGGATTTGATAGGGGAGGGATTCTATGCCCTTGTGCAAGCTGCCCATCATTATGACGTTGAGAGAAGTACAAAATTCCTCAGTTTCGCCACCTATTACATCAGAGGAGCTTTTTTAGACCTGATTAAAAAGGAGGAAAAGTTTAGAAAGAGGCTGACAATGGTTGATATGTTCCCCTCAGACGAGGATGACTGCTATTATAATAATAGTATAGATGTAGCGGAGGCCGATTCATGTTATGACACCGACTGTGAGATTCACTACGATGAATGCAAGAGCATCATAGAGGAGATCATTGCTAAGTCCTACTATCCAGAAGCTGTTGAGGAGTTTTTCGGCGTGATAGAACTGATGCAGTCAGGCTACACTCTTCGTGAGGCTACTGTAAAATGCGGCCTCCCCAATAAATTCATCAAGGAAATGATTCAGAGAGTAAGAGATCATTTGAAAACGACAGAATATTCGCTCTCGGCATGATTTATATGTATAAATAACTGTCAGACATAAAACTAAGTGACCATATTAATAATACAAATCACGGACGATTTAATACTCTACCAAGATGACATATAACTTCAAATCTACAAGCCTCCAGTTAAGAGAGGATTTCCAGGAGTACGCTGAATATTTGCCATATCTTTACGACCATCGTGAAGAGATATACTCAAATGCCGACTACTTCTATGCGCGACTTCCATATACCATTTATGGTTTGAAACAGGCTGTTTGCCTTGGCGCCATTCTAAAAGCATTCGATAAAGGCGCCCCCTATTATATTATTAGTGCCGATGGCCAGCGGAAAGAATTTATTGCCTCATTCGCAGGCAACCCCATGACAGGAACAGCCAGTGGCTTGAAAGTCATAGTTGCAAATAATCTTGTTGAAGTTCATCGTTTTGGCTATTGTGGTTTCCTGTCGTTGGTTCATCGTATGGCAGAGTGTTTCAATGAATGCCAACTCTCATACAGGGAGCCAACCTTGACAGTACATGACGTGATCCAACGACTGAAAGAATAACACCCCTGGATTACTATGGTAATAGAAGATTTATTAACACGCTGTAATATAAATATTTATAAACTAAAAACGGATTTGTTATGAAAAAAGTATTATTTAAGATTGATTACAATGTCGATTTCGAATGTGTAGGTGCCCCAATCCCCAAAATCATCAGTATGGATGTATTGGTGGACTTGGAGGAAGAGGAAATTGAAAAGATAAAGGAGCTGATTAAAGTCTCAACTTTCGACCAAGAAGCAGGCATCATGCCCATTTTAAGAAGTGATGCTCCTGATATTTATTATCGCCTAGATAGAGAATTTCAAGAGTTCATCAAAGTGGAGATGCTGCAGAGGGATAAAGAGATCGTCAATATCTTCGCAGGTGACGAACCTGATGATTTTGAATTTCAATATGATGAAGAAGAGCTTGAGTCCTATGATGATGTTTCATACATCTGTCATATACCGACCGAACTTGATGCAAAGAAGCACACATCTGAAATCAGCCCTGAGGAACAGTACAACAACTCAATTACTGTAGAAGACATCACCAAGGATTCCGCCATCGATTCGTCGGAGCTGAAGGTACTTACATATTCACACCCTCATGACACCTGCGACGGTATAGAAATTCATCTTGGCAATCAAGCCATGGGATATCCATTCACCTGTCTTGGTCACAACTGGAAAGCCATCGAGTACCTGTATCTCTGCGGAGAGTGGAGTTGGGAAGGTGAAGACGCGAAGGCTATACAGGAAGATGTACTTACCGCAAGGAGCGGATATGCAGCAGCAGCATACAAGCGTACAAAATACAGGAAACGTCGTCGTGCCGACTACGAGACCTTTCGTGGCCAATGGATGCTCTGGTGCGTCTGGCAGAAGTGCCTCGGAAACGAGGATTACCGCAAGCATCTGCTCTCTATGCCGGATGACCGCGTCATCATTGAAGCAATCAAGAGAGACAAGGTCTGGGCTGCATGGCCTGATGACAACGGCATCTACCACGGAGCTAACGGCATGGGCAAGATTATCACCATCTGCCGACGCTGTCTCAAGGAAGGCGCTTCCCCTGCCATCGATACAGCCCTCCTCAACAGCAAAGACATATACATCCTCGGAGAAAAGGTGCAGTTCTAAAATGTTAACCATTATGACAAAACATTTCAGTGACCTATCATGGATATGACTCAAACAGTAAGATATCATCTGAGAATGATGAAATATTCGCTCTCAGCATGATTTATACGTATAAATATTCACCGATCATAAAACAAAGCAACCATATTAAAGATAAACATATTAACAATAAAAACAACAGACAATTATGGCAACATTGTACATTAGAGAGGGCTCCACAAGTTGTGGCACTATCCTTGCAAATTTTAACACCGAGACAAAGATGATCAGAGAAGGCTCAACTTCTACAGGACGTATCATTGCTCATATTGATGGTGATATAATCCGAGAAGGTTCGGGAACTTACGGTACAATACTGTATTCTCTAACAGGTGACTCCATAAGAGAAGGAAACGGGTTGCTCAATAAAATATGCGGACATCTCTCCTATGAAAGTGGCACCTTGCTCATTCGGGAAGGCACCACAAGCTTCGGGAAAATCTTGTGCAATATTACTCAATATTAAAGGTAATAATATAGCAGTTGGGTGGTGTACGCAGAACATGGCCTTGTTATAGCTCTGCATACACTACCACAAACTGACAAGACAGCCCTCTTAACATTTCTTAAGCCGGAAAATTTTGTGGTCTCGATTGTTTTACTTATCTTTGCACTCACAAAAATCAGAGTTCTTTAATTTACTGACTCAGTTTTTGATAAGTATCAAGAGACAGCCAAGAGCTGCCCCAACCGAGCAACATAATCGCCACGGTGGGAAAAAGATACGGATTAACGAGTTTAAGCTTGATTAATTACAATAGATTATGAAATTCTATATATACATATTTAATATTAGTCGTGTGGGACCCTTCATGGTTTTCGCACCTTTTCGTCGTCTACGCTGGCAACTAACCGTTGTTGGCAAGCCATCATTAGATATGAAACAAAAAGCGATTGCCCATTTGCCTCAACAATTACTTGTGATAATTATCTATTTGAAAATATTCTTAAAACAAGAGAACTATGATTACCAATCAGAATGAATCTAAAAAAGACTATTTGAATGTTGAAAACGTTCACTTTACCACTGACGGAAATAAGAAAGTACGTATGTTCGTCGACTACAAGACAAACATCACAGAGGAATATGTCCTTAACGCCAATCTCTTCGAAAGAGTTGAAAACAGTGATTGGAAATTCCTTTCTGGTGAAGTGTTCTTTGTTTGTGACCGTCAAGGTTGCATCACATGGGACTGGGACGCACTGAGCAACTTGAAGTCAAAATCTGAAAATGAGGTCTATCTTCAGCTCAGAATAGCAAAATTGCCAAACGACGATTCTATACCAGGAGAAGAATGGGACAAATATGAGCAGATTGTCAATATATCCGAGCATACTGTTAAGGTATATTACGAACATCACTTCTTTGGGAAGAATAAACTAGAGATAAGAAAATAAAAGTGTAGTCAATAATCTAAATATTAATTTCAAATTTTGTCAGAGATGAAAGAACTTAAATGCCCCAAGTGTGGAAATGTTTTCCAAGTCGATGAAGCCGATTACGCATCCATCGTTAGTCAAGTGAAGAACGCTGAGTTTGACGCAGAAGTCAGTCGACGTTTGTCCGAACTTCATGAGCGTCATAAGGCAGAGCAAGAATTGGCTACAGCCAAGACTGAACAGTCATTTCAGACACAACTAAATAAGAAACAACTGGAGCTGGGTGCCAAGGATGCGGAGATAGAGCGTCTGAAAAGCCAATTGCAGAGCATTGAGGCCGAGAAGAAGAGTGAACTGACATCGGCACTGGCCAAGAAAGACCAGGAAATCGCCCAGCTGAATGCAACAATCGCCCAGAATGACAGCAAACTGCAACTTGCCTTAATGGAAGAACGTACCAAGGCTCAGCAGACTGTGCAACAGAAGGAATCTGAAATTTCCAACCTTCGTTCTGCCGTAGAGTTGGAAAAGAAGGAGGCCAAGATCCATGAGGCGGCACTCATCAAGCAGCATGAGGAACAGCAGCGCATGATGAAGGAACAGGTAGATTATTATAAAGACCTGAAGACGAAAATGTCGACCAAGATGGTTGGGGAGACTTTGGAGCAGCATTGCAGCATCGAGTTTGAACAGTACATCCGTCCGATGATGCCGGATGCCTATTTTGCCAAAGACAACGATGCAGCCGATGGCAGCAAGGGTGATTTCATCTTCCGCGACTTTGAGGACGACACTGAGTATATCTCCATCATGTTTGAAATGAAAAATGAGATGGACACCACTGCTTCCAAGCACAAGAATGACGATTTCTTGAAGAAGCTTGATGAGGACCGTCGAAAGAAGGGTTGTGAGTTCGCGGTTTTGGTAAGTCTGTTGGAAGCAGATAACGACTTGTATAACAATGGCATTGTCAACAAGTCGCACCTCTATCCTAAGATGTACGTTATTCGTCCACAGTTCTTTGTACCATTCATCAATCTTCTTGTTCAGACCTCGAAGAAGACGCTGGAATACAAGAAACAGCTCATTCTGGCTCAGAGCAAGGAGGTTGATGTGACCAACTTTGAGAACCAGTTGGAGGAATTTAAGGACAGGTTTGGGAAGAATTTCCGTCTGGCCAGCGAGAGATTCCGTACGGCCATTGATGAGATAGATAAGACTATCGACCATCTTCAGAAGGTGAGAAAGGCGCTGGTGGGTAGCGAGGACAATCTTCGCTTGGCTAATGACAAGGCCGAAGCTCTAACCATCCGCAAGCTTACCTTTAAGAACCCGACCATGAAGGCTAAATTTGAGGAGGCTCGCAAAGTGAGCGAAGTTATAGAAATAGAAAACTTAAGCGACACTCCTGAATGACCCTTTGGATTCAATATGTGTCGAAGAAGAGTAAAAAAGAGGCATAATCATGATTTTTTTGTGATTATTTTCTCACAATTCTTGTTTGTGTGGTACAAATTCCCCATATTTGTACCACCAAACCTATAACACATTTTTACTGACATTAAACCACAATAAACAGCTGAATATATGGAAACTCTCAAATTCGAGCTGGACGAAATAGAAACTCAACGTTGTCAAGAGTTCTGCAAGGCACATGAAGAATGCCCTGGGCGCAGTATGGGTGAGAAAATACTCATCTCATTCCTGCCTACCACTATGGGTGATGCTGTAATGGTTCGATGCTTGTCATGCGGTGCCCATCAAGACATCACAAATACGGATAAGTTCTAAAATTAATTCCGTTTTGTACTACAATACCAATAACACATCTTTACTAAAATGAAATATATACATAAGTCTTTAGAAGAGAAAAAAGAGGAATGCATACGATTGCTCCGTTCCACCAATAGACCTCATATAGATGATCTTATATCATTTATTAGTCACATGGGATACTTTGTGGCACCTGGCTCCTACAAGCATCATCGCTTTAAAGGAGGTTTGGTGAGCCACTCTTTGGAGACCTATTATGAGGCGATGGCTTTAAGAGAACAGAAAATGAAAGAAGGCTTTTCACCCGATAGTATGCCTGAAGAGAGCGTTATTATTTCTTCTTTAATGCACGATTTATGCAAGGCTGATGCTATTCGTTTTAGTGAAGAACTGCGTAAGGTGTGCAGAGTGAAGAAAACGCATGGTCATAGTAGTCGTTCTGTACGCAAAGTAAGAGAGGCAAAATTCCGTTTGACTGAAGATGAGAAAAATGCTATCCTTTGGCATATGGGAGGAGAACACATCTATAAAGACAAACAAAAAAGAATAGAGTTCTTTCATAATAACCCATTAAGTGATATTATTCGAAAGGCCGATGGTAAATCCATTGGCAAATCCAAGATGAGACATCATAAATCAATGGTTTAATTTTAAATATAGAAGGACACAAAAAACAATTTAATATTGACATCTTTAATTTATACGATAATCATATGTTCAAAATAGGTGATAAAGAATATAAAGACGAAGAAATTGGATTGGCATATTGGGAACAAGTAAAGACACGTATGGAGTCATGTCGTAGAATAGCAAAAGAAACCCTTCAAACAATGAACAGGGAGGCTTTCTATCGTATTGACTATGACGTTGACCCTGGTATTAGAACGGTCTATGCGGATTTCTCTCCAGAAGAATATAAAACCATTAAGGGGGCTCTTGAGAATTTTTATGCTGAGGCTAGTGAGTATGAGGATGAAGATGAACGAATGGATGTCATTAGTGAGTGGATCAGAGAGGAAGCTTTTCAATGGAAAGTGGACTGGAGATATTACATCCCCGTTGAAGATTGGTCTTGGGCAGGTGGTGATCCGACTATTTTAGATGTTGATTTGAATGACATTAAGTATTTCAGTACTTTCAGGGTTACTTATATCAAAGGCGGAAATGATGAGGAGAAAAGTAGGACGATTGTAGACGTCGAATTGACTGATGAAGAATATATTGATTTGCTTGCCTCACGTCTATTTGACCCCAAACTTTGTTTCTCTGACCTTCGCAATTTGAATCCTGAGCTATGGGGGCGCATAGACGGTATGGCTAGAACTGCTCATTGTGATTATTATGTTGAAATGAAAGAGATTAATGAAGCGGCAAAAAATGTAATGGAGTCTAATGAGGAATACAAAGGACTTCCCAAACTCAATGATAACATTGTCTCGGCAATGATAATCAGTGAGATTCTAAAACATAAAGATAAATATAATGACGATGACCATCTTATCAAAGCATTTCTTCTTGCAGTACAGTAATATGGTATCCAAGTATCAATCCTAAAGAGAAGATTCTTAACGGGTTACTATTATAATCCCCAAGGCTTTGTTCTAATTATATAATTATGATGACAGAATTCGATAAAATAGTCAAAGACCTCAACGAGAAAGGGTGGAGTAAGGTTCAGCATCCATGGGATGGCGAGGAGCCAAACAGCAACTTCCTTCTCGGAGTATGGAAAAGTTTCAATGAAAAGAATTTATGGCTGTACTACGACTGGCAAATTGGAAAGTATTTCTTCTTTGTATGGAATGCCAGAAAGCTTGTGCCATTGAGCAAGAAGAAGCCATACGATCTGATAAAAGTGAACAGTCACATCATGGAAAATTTTGGGAAACTGATGCCATTGGCAAGACGTATTTCCAAAACTCTGAATGAAAAAGGAATATACCTAACCAAGGACTTCGAAAAAATCAAATCTATTGAGCAGGACTATGACAACTTCTTGCTGATGGTCGACTGGTTCACAAATGGAGAATATGATGAGTGTAATGCCGGACTGAAATCAGATGGCGACAAGCCCTATTTCATTATAGGCGAGTGTGACATTGCATTGAAGAAGTTGAAAAGAATGGGATATAAAACCATTGTCACATACGATCGTGAAGGTGAAATTTTTTTAGAATATTTGAGAGATGCTGAATTCGGGGTTTTCAAATTCGATTGGGAAGAAATCAAAGAAGAAATAGAAGATTACATAGATGGTGAAATCCAGAATGAATTTGGTGATTGTATCTATAGCGCTCATTACGATGAAGAAACAAAGACATGGCTATATGATTTGGACTTGGGAGAGATGTACGATGACAACTTGAAGTCGTTCGTAAAATCATGGAACAAGAAGAAACCATATCATATCAAATGCCGCATGATCCCATCCGAATTAGGCATTGGTGTAAACCTTGCTTTTAAGAATGGTTATTCATACGATTAAACGGACAATTAATTAAGTGTTGTTGTTTGTGTTGCGAATTTACTAAAATGGCTTTTCAAAACCTAAACTCAAGAATTTATGAATGAGAAATGGATAGAAACTAGAAATCCTTCTGAAGGATTATCCGCAGTTAAAGACCCAAATGGAAGATGGGGTTTTATTGACTCCAAAGGAAATATTGTATGCCCTTGCCAATGGGAAGCCGTAGGCGATTTTAATGAAGGTCTCTCATGGGTGGCAGACGATGATTACAAATGCGGATTAATAAACACAAAGGGACAAATCGTTGTCAAACCCCAATTCCACACTATTTATTGCAAAGAAGGTTTACTTCATATTGCTAAAGACGAAACCCACTGGGGGTTAGCTTATAAGGATGGAAACATTATCACTCAATGCCTTTGGAAAGAAGATATACAATACATTGATTTAGCCACAACCCTAAAAGTAAAAGACCAAAATGATCTGTATGGGCTTATGGATATGGGCGGAAACATCATAGGCCCTTGCCAATGGAAAGGTATGAGATATGAGGGGGATGGGCTTATTGATGTTCTTGATCAAGAAGACAGGGCCGGTGTCATTGACATAAAGGGCAACATAATCTATCCTTGTCAGTGAACACTACTTTTATAAATGATTTGGTAATAGATTTAAAATTAATCAAAATTATGGAAAAAAGTAAATTGAAAGGAAATTTCCTTCGGGATCCACAAACAAACATTTTATGGTTACATGAATACAAACCAGATCAGGATTATTGTGTTCCGTTCCATGATTATGTTTTAGATTTAGCAACATGTATACAAGAGGAGTATGAGATTGTTTCTGCTGTGAATTTTGGTTTTTGTATAGCCTCGGCAGATTTGATAGTGGCGAAAAACAAGAAAGGATTATATGCCGTTTTGGCAACCTATAAGGATTCTATGGGTAATGGTGCTATATACGCATCAATAACTCCAGGTTTTACATTTAAGTCTGTGTATGGTTTTGCAAATCGATGGAACAATTATGTTGTTGGCGAAAATGAAGATGGAAAATGGGGGATAATTCAAATTTCACACACTGGTAATAGTTGGATCCATATTCCATGGTGCAATCCTCATGAGATTGTTCATTTTGATAACGACAGAATGTCAGACGCAATGAATAAATACCCTTTGGCATTCACTTCTGGGGAAATCTTGGAAATGTGCAGATGGAATCGTGGAATGGGTGATTTAACCAAGGTCGAAGGATTTGACAATGTTGTTAATAGAGGGAATGATGAGGATGAAGATAATTGGGGAATTACTCTCGATGAGATAAAAACGAGAAGAAGAAATTTACAGTTTTCCAATCTTGAAAATAAGCAAATTGAATTCACCCCCAACAACATAACGAAACTTGAAAGCAACGAGGTTTTTGTTTTTGGTTCTAACCTGCAAGGACATCATGGTGGCGGAGCTGCGGAATTGGCGTATGAAAAGTTTGGAGCGGTCTGGGGGCTTGGTGTAGGAGTGGCTGGTCAGAGCTATGCCATTCCTACGATGCATGGAGGCGTGGATGCCATTAAACCCTACGTGGATCAGTTCATTGAAATGGCAAAGGTGATGAAGGATAAGAAGTTCTATGTCACCAGGATTGGGTGCGGCATTGCTGGTTTCGACGAAAAGGATATGGCTCCATTGTTTAGGGAGGCGTTAGAACTGGAGAATGTGGTTTTGCCTATGGAATTTGTGATGGAATTAAAGAGATGAATTTCATTTACAACCAAACAAAAAAGCACAGCCAACTGTGCTTTTTTTGTTTATATATATAAATGAGGTCGATTATTTGTTATTAAGTCTCATTATATGATTAATAACGGCCATCAAAGTTCAACTAATAAACTAAAAGAGATGATTAAAATTTCAGACGAAAATGCAGGCAATTATGCAAAAACGCGAGGGGATGAAGAACTCCGTGAGGGTGTGACCTATCTCCCGATGAGAGATACGGGATTTTCTAAAGACATTATTGTCGATACTGGTGAAACATACATCTGGTGTAAACATGAACTTTGTCTCTATGTGGTGAAAGGTGATAACGTGTATCCTGTGCTCATCTCGGACACCCCGACCTCTCCCCACGGGGAATGAGGTTCCAAAAGATATTGCAACCTTTATAAGGGATAATATTGTCATCTTGACACAAGTTGCCGACATGGAAATCGACGGAGGACGTTTTTTGGATGCCCTTGAAGAATATATTGACTCGAAGAAACGTTTGACAGCAAGAGGGCGACAGAAATAGGATTCAAATAGAAGGGGTTGACAACAATAATGGTATTAGTAAACATTAAAATGCGACCATCCCTAGAGGTATATGAAATACAGAAGAATCGTAATCAATGAGCCTCATGCATCTATCGAGGGGCTTTATGACGAATATCTTGGCTTTTGGGACATAGATGAGGAGTTTTTCAACGATGTTGTGCTGAAGTGGACGGACTGGCATACAGACTACCTCTTTCACGGAAACCGGATTGACGGCGTAAGAACTGTCAGATTCTCATATTCGAGGTTCATTGTTGATGCGGAACGGCTCTGGGATGACCCATTGGAGAGGGAAGGGCAAGGCATCTTGTACACTCGCTTCGGACGATATGTGCGCAACATACCCGATGAAAACAGAAGTAATCTGCTGGGGTTGTGGCATCAACACCAGGCGAAGCTGCGGAAAAATCTGTGCCCCGACGCTCTTTTACTTGACTGCCACTCGTTCCCAAGCGAGTTGAGCGATGTGGACATTTGTATCGGCTATAACGAAGATTGGTCGAAACCTCATCGGGATGTTATTGAATGTGCCGTTAATCTCTTTGAGGATCATGGCTATAAAGTGGGTGTCAATGAACCGTATAGCAATTCCGAGACTCCGGATTGCCCCTTTCAATATCAGTCGATGATGCTGGAAGTGAACAAAAAAGCATATATGGACGAACACTCTCTTCGAATCAGGCATGACCACAAGTACAAAAAGAACGTTCGTGATTTAATGTTGCACCTGTTGTCGGAGTTGTCAGAAAACAACTCTTTTTGAGGGCAAGACACTCTGCTCCTACGAGTTAAAAAAGCACAGCCAACTGTGCTTTTTCTGTTTATATATATAAACGAGGCCGATTATTCTTCATAAAGTCCCATTATATAATTAGTAACGTTCACCAAAGTATAACTAATTAAAGTGAACACAGCGTTTATCATATATCGTTAAAACAAGTGTAGTATGAAGGAACCTATGAATTACCAAGTGGATTTGGAAACCTTGAAACAACGTGCCGACAAGTTGGACGGAGAAAATCCTGAAATCATGATGATGTCAGCTGTTGACTGCGTTGTACAGTTGGCTGAAGATAGTGGATTTAGCGAGGATTTTCTCACGATTGCAGACAAGTATGTCAATTATCTGGCAGAGAGACAGGGCATCACAAAAATACAGGCCGTCTTTCTTGCCTTGTTCGTCGAACGGAGTGCCTCGGGAACAAGGGCAAGCCTTTCTGAGATTGCCGAATATATGGGTTGCAGCAATGTGAAAGTATTACGCTATCAGACCGAAATAGACGGGCTGGTCAAGAAAGGTCTTCTTCGGACATGTAAAATGGAGGGTATGGAAAAGAAAGTGTATTTTACTCCCAATGAAGTCTTCTTGTCTGCCATTGATGATAAACCATACAGTCGTCCTTCCTATACCAATTGCTCCTTTTTGAAGTTCATTCAGACATTTTATGACATCGTCCTCCTGAGGAAGAAAGGGGAATTGTCCACGATGCTGATGGCAGAAGAGGTGAAGCGGCTTTTTGATGAAAATGAGGACTTGCACTATGTGAAGAGTCTGAGGCGATATCACCTGAGCATGATGGATGAAATCGTCATCACTCAGTTTTGTAGGTATCTGGTGCTGAGCAAGAAAAATAGTATTCCATTTTCAGGAATCGCTCTCCTTATCGACCGACCACATGCAAAGTTCAATCTTCTGCAGTCCTTCCAAGATGGAACGAATCCTTTGATCAAGAAAAGACTCGTTGAAATGGCCTCAAATGATAGTCTAAACGACGAGGAAGAATATGCGCTGACCGACATAGCGAGGCAAAGACTGCTGAAAGGATTTGAGACGAAGAATCCGTGTGACGGAAGCTATCAGGTCATAGACCATAAAAAGATTGCCCTGAAAAAGATGTTTTTTGATGCCCGTGTGACAGAGAATCTGGAACGTCTCAGCAACCTTCTGAGTGATAAGAAATACAAATTGATTTGCAAACGGCTGAATGAAAAAGGCATGCGTCAGGGATTCGCCTGCCTCTTCTATGGCGCTCCAGGAACGGGAAAGACGGAGAGCGTATTGCAACTGGCAAGACAAAGTGGAAGGGATGTGTTGCAGGTGAATATCTCTGAAGTGAAAAGCATGTGGGTCGGCGAAAGTGAGAAGAACGTCAAAGCCATCTTTGAACGCTATCGTACATTGCTTAAACATACAAGACGTGCGCCCATCTTGCTCTTTAACGAAGCAGATGCCATTTTGGGCAAGCGTAATAATCATGCGGTCCATTCTGCGGACAAGATGGAAAACTCGATTCAGAACATCATTCTGCAGGAGATGGAAACCATGAACGGCATCATGATTGCCACCACGAATCTGGAAGAGAATTTAGACAAGGCTTTTGAACGCCGTTTTTTATATAAGATCAAGTTTGAAAAGCCTTCGATAGAGCAAAGAAGAGCCATGTGGAAATCATCTCTGCCAAAGCTCTCGAATGAAGAAATAGAGCAGATGGCTTCCTCCTATGATTTCACTGGCGGCCAGATTGAGAACGTTGTTCGAAAGTGCAGTATTGACAGCGTGCTCTATGGAGACGATTCTGTTGACGTTGATCGGATCAAGTTATACTGTCATGAAGAAACGCTTGACAGCAAGAGGATGACAAAAATAGGATTCAAATAGAAAGGGTTAACAACAACAATAATAATACGGCGTAGTTTAAGAGATTCTTCGCCATTGATTTCCCCACTTCGATACTAAGTTGTATCTTTGTATTCGATTGATTAATTATATACTTATGGAAACATTTTATCACGGAACAACAAGACTGTTCAAGAAGTTCGACATGTCTCATGCCTTTGAGGGCGATGGAAAATGTAAGTTCGGTTTTGGTGCTTATGTGACGGAAGTCTTCACATCTGCGGCTCACTATGCTCATAATAAGAAGCGCCCAGAAGAGAAAGACTATTATGTCTATACACTTGAGATTCCAGACCTGACAGAAGATAATCATTTGGTTTCTGCCAAACCTGTATGCCAAGCTATCGTCGTAAGAACTGAAAGGGAGTTGGGGGAGGCTATCCCACATGAAGTAACCAATGTGGGTAAAGAATTTCGCAAGTACGTTGGTAATCGGCTTATAGGACAGACGGGGACTGTTAGACAGTTGAAAGACAAAGCAAGTGTGGATGCAGAGAAGGCTGCGACCAAATTCTTCGACGAGAAGATTGGCCTAAAATATTATGTGTGGCCGCAAGCGCAGAGGAATCCTGATGGTCCATCCAACCGGGTCGTTTTGAATGTTGACAATATACATATTATTCGAATTGACAAAATAGAACTGACTCCGAACGATTTTCAATTAGTCCAAGGCTCTGAAACAGAAATACCTCTTGGGAGTTTTTGAGATGACTATGATAATGATTGACAAAACAGAAAGGCTGCCTAAGGTGTCCGAACTCGTTCGGGAATACTACCCGGAGTATTATCAATGGCATACTTATCGTGCAAGCGAATGTGTGGCAATCCACAAGATTGATGAAGAATGGGGAGTGTTGCATAATATGGCTGCGACTCCACTGGTCATAGATGGTGTAGACTTCAAATGTTGCGAGACACTGTTCCAGATTCTGAAGTTTAAAGATACATCTGTTATCCAAGACGTCTATAGGAGGAACAACAAGAAGTGGGCTCAACATTGGGAGAAACAAGGTTACAGACGCCAAGATTGGGGCACCATCTTCATTGATATACTCAAATTCTGCCTTCAAATGAAGTATGAGCAAAGTGCCTTGTTCCGTCAAGAGTTAGAACGGAGTAGGGGATTCATCATCGTTGAAGACGAAACTGGACGTAAGAGCACCACCTATGGAGCCAAACTAAAAGATGATGTATTTGAAGGTTCAAACATCCTTGGCCGCCTGCTAATGGAACTTCGTGATAAAGGCAAACTGGAGTATTCGCTACCATTGGATGCATTAGAATACATCAAAGTCCTGAAGAAGTGACATTGAAGAGCGATGCTGGCGATGGGACGGATGGGTATGAGAGAAGAAGACCAAGAAAACTTTGCAAAAGGTGTTTTCCCATTTATAGGAGGAGGAATAGATGCACAGAAGATGTTGAACTTGACCTTTGCTTTGCTCGATAACAATGATGACCGCTATATGAATGCCGATGTGCTGTGGATTACTGATTTTCTGATTCCCCGAACTGACAAAGCGCTGATGCAGCGTTTTAAGGAGTATCAGAAGACAGGAACGAAGTTCTATGGTTTCAAGATAGGTGATGGCAAATCCGATTGGGAACAATACTTCGACAAGGTGTATGAGATTCACTATGTTCAGCCTCGTCGATATTGATTCATATTACAGTTTGCTTAAGGAATAATGCTCGTTATTTCGCGCCCAACAATAGAAGTTCTATGTTTTCCCACTAGGTGTTGATACCCCATGACACCATTTTTACTTATTTTTAAAATGTAGGAATTGTAATCTCTAAATTACAAAATCATAGAATTTACAAAGTCTTTGTGTTTTCCCATTGTTTTCCCGAAATAAAAAATCAGCAACTCGAATTTCTTCTAAGTTGCTGATTTTCAGTGTGGACCAGCCTGGGCTTGAACCAGGGACCTCCAGATTATGAGCTTTTTCCATAGTAATTTCACGAAATCACAAATAATGCTAAATATCGGTAAATAAATGAGTTACAAATTTTGTGTATTGCAGAAAAATTCGTAAATTTGCACCGAATTTAGGTGTCTATGTTCACCTCATGTTCACCAAATATTATTCGTAAATGCCTGTAAATAAAGGATTCTGCCATGCCAAAGAAGATTTTTATGTCCACCGATTCGGCTGATTTGGCCAATTTTAGCTACAAGGGTGTCTATGTGTCGCTTACCATTGACACGCGAAAATGGACTGTTACCCAAAGGGATGAAGCTGGTCGCCCAGCTGAACATGACCAGGCTCAAGAGTTACCAATTGTCCTGAGAGTAACCAAGGATTCTAAGCGGCTTTATCTGCCTATTGGCGAAAAATACACATGGAATAATTGGTTAGAGATGTGTAAGCATGAACAAAGTACAAGAGTTAGAGCCGATTCTGAGAAGAGGGCAAACTTAAAGCAACATCTTGCCAAAATAAAGCCGACAATTTGTGAAATGGCAGATGCTGGCACATTCTCTCTTGTTAGGTTGAAAAACGTATATAACGGAGTTGCTGATGATAACGTTACGATATATTCTATTTGGGATGAATATATTCAAAAGAAGAAAGATGATGGCAAGGCTGGTACCGCGAGAGTTGGCAGAGACATCAGGAATAGGTTTATCAAAGACAACGGTATGGACGTTGTATTTGCCGACATTGACCATTCTTTCATACAGAAATGGGCAACGAAGATGAAGAAAGCAGGACTTAGCACAACCTATACAGGCATTGTGTTACGTTCGTTCCGCACTATAGTTAATATTGCCATCAATAAGGGTTTTATAAAAGGTACCACTAAGGAGATGTTTAAGGATTCTGGCTACAATAAAAAAGCTAGTCGCAAACATGAGTTCCTCGATGTGCCAACTATGCGTCAGTTGTATGAGTTTTGGGAGAAGGATGAAGCAACGGATGAAAATGGTAACGAGCTTTACATTCCAAGGGACAAGCACGCATTGTTCCGTGACCTTGGACTATTTCTTTTCATGTACCTTGGCGATGGGCAGAACTTGGCGGACACATTGCGGTTAGAGTATGACGGGTGGTATTTTGCCACCCACGGAAAGCAATTGAGATTCTATCGCCATAAGACCAAAGAGCGCAATGAAGATGCCAGCGAGGTTATCTTCCCTGTTACACCTGAGATAAAGAAGATACTCGACAAGTATGCCAATGAGCCCAAACTCGGTCAGCGCGTTTTCCCTATCATGAGTCAGCTCCTAACTCCTGAAAAAGAAATTTGGGTGATACAACGATACAACAAATACATTCGTAAGCATATGGGTAAGGTCGCAGAACACCTTGGTATGGAGCAAAGGCCGTCACCTACATGGGCCCGTCATAGTTTCGCTACGAACCTGAATAATTCTGGTCGAGTACCTTATAAATATATTAGTGATAGCATGGGGCATAGTAGCAATGGCGACATCACTTCAAACTATATCGGCACCTATCCGCTAGAAAAGATGCTGGAATACAATGCCTATCTGCTCAAAGATCCGAAACCAGAGGACAAAAAGGCAGCTTTGCTTGAATTGTTAAAGGGGATGAGTGCGGAGGAGCGTGCCGCACTGATGGCTGAAGCTTCAAAATAAGTTATAATCTGGCGCAATCTCAACTTTTTTGTAAGATTGCGCCAAGTTATAAAGTCAAATTTCGCATAATCAGATATCACTCAATGGGAGATTTTGGGGTCAAATATGCAAATTATACTAAACAAATCTCAAAAATTACAAGATTTTGTCTTTTATAAAAGATAAAATTGTTATCTTTGCAGCGAATTTCATCTATAAAAGATATGAGAGCAATTGTAAGACAAAGTTATCTTGACAAGATAACGAAGCATCTTGGTAAGGACACCATCATTATTATAGTTGGTCAACGTCGTGTAGGAAAGAGTTACACTCTGCGCCTCTTTAGGGATAAAGTGGCAGAAGATGCTCATGCAAACATTATCTTCATTGACAAGGAGAAACATGAGTTTGCCGACATTCAGACTGACTGGGACTTAAATGCCTATATTGATGAACGGCGAGACAAGACAAAGACCAACTATATCCTAATAGATGAAGTTCAGGATATAGAAGGTTTTGAGAACAGTATTCGTAGTTATTATGAGGAGCCAGATATTGAAATAGTTGTAACAGGCTCCAACTCCAATATGCTCAGCAGTGACTTGGCTAACAAAATAGGCGGTCGCTACAAAGAAATCTTCGTCCAGGCACTAAGCTACAAGGAATTCATGGAGTTTCACGAGTTGCCCGACAGTGATGATACGCTGGCAAAGTATATTCAGTTTGGTGGATTGCCTGGCTTGAAAAAGATAGGACTTGACGAACAGGATGCAAGGGAGTACCAGATGGATGTCTATAGCACCGTTCTGCTGAAGGATGTTATCAAGCGGAATAATATCCGCAATGTGCCTTTTCTGGAAAACCTTGTTCATTTCCTTGCTGACAATGTAGGGAAAATCATTTCTGCCAACAGCATTGCAAAGTATATGCGGTCGCAAGGGGAGAACATCACCTCAACTGCTATTATCAATTATGCTAAGTATCTGTGCGAATCATATATGATCCACAAAGTGAACAGGTATGACATCCACGGAAGAAAACTCTTTGAGAGCAACGATAAATTCTATTTTGAAGACAATGGTATTCGCAATGCCCTTGTAGTTGGTTCGCGTGAGAGGGATATTGAAAAGGTGATAGAAAATATCATCTATAATCACCTTGTTCGTCTGGGCTATGAAGTGATGGTCGGACAACTTCAGGCTGGCGAAATTGATTTTGTCTGTACAAAGCCCAAAGGAGAACGGATATATGTGCAGGCATCCTATATTATAGCAGACGATAATACTTACGAGCGTGAGTTTGGCAACCTCCGTGCCATCAAGGACAACTATCCCAAATATGTCATCTCTATGACACCATTGGTTACCAAGTCTGATGACAATGGCATAACCCATCTTCATCTCAGGAGGTTCTTAACAGAAGGGTTGGAGAGGTAATATGTATGACTTTTTACCCATAAATCACCGTTTATTCCGCTAAGATGCCACAAAAATGGCATTTTTAGCGGAATAAGCACGATTTTATCCCGATTTTAACATTTCAAAGAGTTTGTCTCTATGGATGAAAAAGTACTATTAGGTTGGAAAGAAGCCCACGCAGATGTCTATTCCAAGTTCAAGCAAGACTTGGAAGAACAACTGCTGAAACCATATCATCAGACCATCTTAGACATGGGCGATGATAACGCAGAACCTCTGAAATCGGTCATTGCCAATTTTGCTGCTATATCAACAGAGAATGGATTTGATATTGATAAGCTCTACACAAAAACGGTCGAGTCTGGTGATGTGTCTGCATATTGCCTATGCTGCTATCTTCAATATGATAATGGTGCAGACCGCTTGGCTGATGCCCTTGCGGATAAAGCAGAGAAGCCCGACACACAAGAAATCTTAGATGCCGTAGAAGACTACAAACGATTTTACGAGCAGAACCGCAAGCAGGAGGAAGCCAAGATTACGGCAGACGAGTTGAACATTCTTTCCCTTCGACGTTGGCACCATGACCATCCTGAAGAATATAAGGAGTTTACGGCTACGTTCCTGAAAGCCTATGATGGTGACATGACTTTCATCCAGACCAACTTCTTCTTCCTGATGGAGATGTTTTCGACCAAGGGAGTGAAAGGCATGATGAAAATTGTGGCTTCTCTGTTCCCTGGCAATAAGCACTACCAGCAAAGTCTGATGGGAAGCGATGACAACCCATTGAAGGGACGTTTGTCTGAAATGCTTGATTCTTCTCTCAACAATGAAGCTATCCGTGAGCGACTGCTTCACAAGAATCCCTACCTGTTCAGCTTGTACTATTGGATCATCTTCGATAACGGATTCCTTCATGCAGCCGACCTTATATCCCAAACATTTCTGAAACCTGAAAGCCCTTATTGGGAGAAGCTAATCGGAAGGCGATGTGTGGAAGCCCTCATCGGTGCAAGTATCGACAAGGCTCATTATTCAAAGGCACAGTGGAAGGAAGTTACCCAAAAGCTGAAGAAAGGAGAGGCCAAGCAGGTTATTGACGCAGCTTTGCTTGAAGTGCAAGGGTGCAGAGGGAGGAAGAGTACATATGTTATCTTGGAGGAAATGCTGCCTTCAGAGGATGCCACTATTCTCATTGGTGAGATTCAGAAGGTGCTTTCTGAATGGAAACAAGTCGATGATGCAGACATCATCTTACCTTATATCTTTGCGGCATTGGTAAAAGGTTGCCTCACAAATGAAGAATACAATTACCGTACCTTCCATGCAGCCATGAGAGAGAAGTTCCCCGACTATCATATTCGCGAAGGCTTTAACTGGGCCGAGGCTGTTTATAACGCCATTGTTTCAGAAGATAATAGTGGAAATCTTGATGTTTCTGATGCTCAGATAAGACGAGGGCGAAAGTATGCGACTGGCATAAAACTTCGCCTGCTATCGGCAATCAATCCCAATATCAACTAAACTCGCAAGGATGCTCATTTTGGGCATCCTTTTTTCGTTCCTTCAGTGTTGAACTGTTAAATAAACCCCTTTATTTGTTAACTATGACTTGGTAGAAATCGTGCTGATTTTTACCAAGGTAACACCCTATGGCATTACACTACCTTTGCAGCATGAAATTATTAAACGCGAAGATATGACAGGAAATTTCGTAATGCTTCAGATGGATGACCTTAGGCAGGTTGTCACTGAGATTGTAGAAGAAGTCTGCACCAAGCGCGGACTGAATGAAAAACCTTCCGAAGAAGAAGGCGAGTGGTTAACCCGTGAAGAGGTGTGCGACATGCTGCACATCACTTACACGACTCTCTGGCGAAAGGAGAACGAAGGTGTCATCAAGAAACACAAGATGGGCCGACGTAACCTCTATTCAAAGAAAGAGGTCATGGACATTTTCTCCTCCGCTATAGAAGATGGTGACAATAATAAAAAATGTAAGGAGGAATGTCATGGGTGAACAAACAAAGTTTATGAACAGTATTGCATTGGCCACGATCAATGCAGTACGAGCGGAAGTCGCACATGTTTCCGACACGGGATTACCCTTGGATGTGTTTCCTGCCAAGGTTCAGGAAATCATTCTTGACCTCGCAGCTGAGGACAATTTTCCTGTAGAATACACAGCCGTTGCTATGCTTTCTGCTGTTTCAGCTGCGATTGGAAATACGCGACACATCCGGCTTAAACCCTCATGGGAGAGCAATCCAAGCCTATACATCATCCTTGTGGGTGAACCAGGGCAGGGCAAGACCCCTCCCTTGGACTTTGCTTATAAGCCTATGGAAGACCATGACTATGCCATGTACATCAAGTTCAAGGACGAGATGGAGCTGTATAACGCTACTGCTGACAAAGGGAAGTCTGATGTGGGAAGTGGTAAGGAAAAGCCAGTCTTGATACAAACCATCCTTTCTGACTCAACTCCAGAAAGTCTATGGAGACTGCATAATGACAACCAACGCGGTGTCGTTCTGTTGATTGACGAGATAATGGGATTCTTCCATTCCGTTTGCCGATACAACGATAATCCTTTTATGAGCCAGTTGCTTACAGCATATACAGGTAAGCAGGTAAAGGTGACTCGCTGTAATAATCCTATACCAGCCATCATTCGGAAACCATGCATCAATGTCATCGGTACCACCCAGACCGAGCGCATTCATGAGTTCTTCACAGATGAGAATGTCAACAGCGGATTGATTGACCGTTTCATGTTCGTCATTCCCAAAGAGGTGAGACCTACCCTTTGGAGTATTACGGACAAAGAGAAGCCTGTAGGTATTGTCAAGGCTCCTTGCAATATACGATGGAACAATATTCTGACCCGTCTGATTCAGTTGGAATGTTCATACAGTGAGGATGGCACGGAACTGGCGACTGTAGTCCTTGATATGACGTATGATGCCAAGTGCCTGTTTTATAATTGGCGCAACAAACTAAAGGAGGAGGCTTTTGTTGTCAGTCGGCAGGGTAATACAGAAGCAAACCGTTTGGTGCGCCGCACTGCCAAGATGGAGACGAATGTCGGACGCTTGGCTCTTATCTTCCAAATGCTCCGTTGGGCATGTGGAGAAGCAACAGACACGCTTGTTGATGAAAAGTCCATCCGCTGTGCTTTGCGTATACATGCTTTCATGGAGGAATCATATACGAGAATCTTAGACATCGTTGATTCGCACAATATGGAACCTGACAAAAAGGAGTTCCTTGACTTGCTCGGAAATCCTTTCACCACGGCAGAAGCAATCGCAGCTGGTGCAGAGGTTGGCATGTCTGCAAGTGGAGTCAAGAAGAATCTGCCTAAGCTGATTCACCAGAAGTATATCTCTAAAAAGGCACATGGACTCTATGAGAAAGTTCCATCCTGCTCTCTCCAAACTCTTTCCACTTTGGGTACTATTCCACTTTCAGAAGCTCATGTTGACACCGAAAGTTCCCAAAGTACCCCAAGTTCCATAATTCCAAAGTGTAATGATAATGATCAACAAAATCAAACTCCTACAACATGAACCAGTATAGATTCCATCTAAAGAAATATGACACGAGCAGGAGAAACAATAAACTCACCTGCCCTGAATGTGGCAAAAGTAATTGCTTCGTCAAGTATGTTGACGAGGAAGGTGTTATCGTTTTTCCTGACTATGTGGGTCGATGCGACCATGAGAACGCTTGTGGTTACCACTATACCCCCAAGGATTACTTCCATGATAACCCAGATGCAAAATCTGATGCAAAGGACAATGACGGCATCATTGATAAGCCACATATATCACGCAACCCCGAAAATGTTAAGACCGAGCCTGTGGCTCCGTCTTTCATATCTGAAGAACTAATGAGAAAGTCCCTTTCACATTATGAGATTAATCCACTGCATCGTTATCTGTACAAAACTATCGGAAGCAATGCCACGAACCATCAGTTTGAACGCTATTGCGTGGGCACTTCCAACAAGTGGAATGGTTCGACTGTATTCTGGCAGATCGATGTGAATAACAACATTCGTGGCGGAAAAGTCATGGCATACAATCCGCAAAACGGACATCGCATCAAGGAACCCCAGGCATACGTCAGTTGGGTACACTCCCTGTTGAAACTTTCCAACTATAACCTGAAGCAATGTTTGTTTGGCGAGCACTTGCTTAACTCACATCCTACCACTCCCATCATGCTCGTGGAAAGTGAGAAGACTTGTCTCATTGCATCACATTTTATGCCAGATTTCCTCTGGTTGGCAACTGGTGGGAAAAACGGCTGCTTCAATGAGGATGCCCTGCAAGTGCTTAGGGGTAGAGACGTGATTCTCATGCCCGACCTTGGAGCTACGGAAAAATGGCAAGTGAAGTCTGATATGCTAAAACCTATTTGTCATAGTGTGATGGTGTCTGATGTTCTGGAGAAAACTGCAACTGATGAGCAACGCATGGCTGGACTTGACATAGCCGACTTCCTGTTGATGCAGGAAACCAAACAGATGCTTCTGGCCAGAATGATAGAACTAAATCCAGCTCTCCAGAAACTCATAGACGCTCTTGAACTTGAAATCGTTGAGGACGATTCGTGAGACTTCCCCCAAGGGATGTAAGGCGCATGCTGCGAGGGATTACGGAATAATCCCATAACATAATATGGACTTTTAGATTCGCCATGCTCCCTTAAAAAGTCCCATTATGCTCTCCGAGGGTTGAACCACACCTGCAAGCTGTGCCGATAGACCAAATAACACCAGTAACCAAGTGGCATCTGTGAGGGAGTGACTCTCTCCCTCAGCCCTCCACTCAGGTTCCACCCGAGACCCGATAAACATTTATACATTAACTTTATAACAATAGAATTAAATGAGTAAATCCAGATACAACGTCCCCCGTGCCGCCATCCATGTTGGCGCACCAGCCAAGTCCTTTTCTGCTGCCGAAGGCTACGAGCCTGAACGTCGCGGATGGGACGAGAAAACCTATCGTCTGAAGAATCAGGACACCAACAACCATTACGATTTCTCACGCAAGCATCTCAACTTTGAGATTAACAGCAAAGGTGAAATCGTACCCCTTTGTTCAGATCCCGTGCCACTTCATGAACGCTTGCAGAAGCGTCTTGACGAACTTAAGTTCAAACCATACATGGACAAGAACAATCCTTTGATAATCTCAGACAACAGTCCGAACTGCACCGTTGGTATTATCGTTAGTGGTGACCATCGGGTACTGACACGACTCGCCTTCGGTGATCAAGACGTGGACTTTACCCTGCAAAAGAGTAATGCCCATGTCGTACTGAAGCAAGGCATCAAAGATTGGGCATTGGACACCTACCATTGGGCATGTGACCGTTGGGGAGCAGAGAACATCATCGGTTTTGATGTGCATCTTGACGAAACCACACCGCATATTCAAATCCAGACCATCCCTGTAGCAAAGACAAAAGCCAGAGGTCGTGCTTCCGCCAAGTATGTGCATAAGAATGACAAGTCGAAGGTGCTATCCCATAAGGAATGGAAGAAACTGCCTGAAGAAATCCGCTCGAACTTCATAAGAACAGAAGTCGAACGGAGGGAAAAGGAAAGTGTATCGTATGCCAGTGTATGGGGCGAGGACAAATATGCCGTAGGAAAGACCTACTACCAGATGCACACTGACTACTACAATGAGGTTGGACATAAGTACGGACTGGAGCGTGGTGATGACATTGCCATGCTGCCAAGTGAGGAACGGCGTGAGCGAGTCCACAAGAACAAGGCTGTGTTGGAGGCAGAACGTCAGGCCAAGGATGCCATCGTCAGGACCCAGATGGAAAATGAGCGTCTGGAAGGTCAGAAGGAAAAGATGGCGAGTGAGGTGCAGGACATGAAGAAGCAAAAGGAATGTCTGGAAGAGCATAATGACAAGTTAGAGGGTGAGATACAAAACAAGGAGCAGCATAAGGAAAATCTGGAAGGCAACATCTCTCAGCTGGAAGATTATGCTGCGGCATTGGACATCAAGGAGGAAGACCTGATTGTACCGACCTTAAACACCAATCCACTCGTAAAGAACGCTTGGAACGATATAAAAGAAGAACTGAGCAAGCCTATTCCTGCCTTCGGGCAGAAAGAATGGCGCGAGGAACGACGTAAGGCTATTAAGACCATTCTCACAGATTTACAGACCGCACTCATGGAAGCCAAGGAAGCCCATAATAAAGATATTCTGAAGTTGGGAAAGTCGCTTTACCACAAAGCGATGAAGGAAGCAGGGGCTATTATCGAACAGAACAAGCAACTGCAAAAGGAAAATGCCCGATTGACTGAAGAAAACGATGGTCTCAAAAAACGGATAGCGTCGATAGATGAGAATGCCATCACCCGACTTCGGGACAAGAAGGATGCAGAAATCAAGGAGCTACAGGAACGAATTGGCAAAGCCGAGTCAGAGGCTGTACGTTCAAGTAACAAGGCGTATAGTGAGCATCAGCGAGCCGAAAACGCAGAGAGTCAAGTTAAAGAAATGTTGGACATCCCTGAAATCAAGGAAATCTGGGAGAGCATACAGCGGAACAAGGAAGACTTCTCGAAGCAGATTGACAAATGGATTGAAGATGGTGTTGCAGCCATCAGGAATTATGCAGATGGCAAAGACAACGACTTCCAAGCAGAGCAGGGCAATGCTGTTGCATGGGGCATCATTGCAAAAGCATTTGAGTATGGCCTTGACCCAACTGATGAAAAGCAACGCAAAATAGCTGCTGCCTATCTGTTAGAGAAGGTATCGTGGACGGACATCTCATCAGATTTCAAAATTAGTCTTACCTCTTCTCGTACCCAACAACTTTGCGATGCGATGACAGTCTCCAAAGATATGATGGCAAATCTACTCCTTGCTGCTGGTGGTAGAGGTGGTATCTGTACAGGTGGGGGAGGTTCTACCAGTGAGCTTACTAACTGGGACGGTACGAAAAAGAATACTGGCTGGGGAATTTAAGGTGATACTATATTTTCATATACCATTAGAGGTGATTTCCAAAACAGAAATACCATCCGGACCACATTGGTGAATCGCCAATGTGGTTCTGTTTCACTGTTTGATAGACCCTGTTGTCGGTCGTCATTTATTACTCAGTGTTTACTCACTGGGCAGACAGCTACTCCTTGTTCAGAAGTCATCGTACTAACAAAATTCATGAGAAGTGATTGATAGTTAACTGTCAACGAACAAATATTTTCGATTATTTGGAAAATAGCATCGAAAAATTATAAATATATTTAAAAATACTAGAAACGAACATTGAGTTCGTTTTTTATAAGTATATTTGCACTTAAAATGAATTTAATATTATGCCAACTAATAAGAATGCGGTAATTAGATACCAGAAATTGGACGAGTTATTATCAGATCGTCACCATCATTATACGATGGAGGAGATAACAGATAAGGTAAATGACTACCTTGTAGATTTAGGCTACGAGGAGGTAACTCGACGTTGTCTTGAAAAAGACATAAATTTCATGGAGGAACGTCCTTTTTGTGCTCCAATCAAAAGGTTTACATCTAACGGCTTCAGATGTATCAAATATGGAAGAAGCAATTATTCTATTTTTACAAAGGAGTTAACTAAAGAGGAAGAAAGCCTTCTTTCTGAGGTAATTAACACAATAGGACAGTTTGAGGGACTGCCCAACTTCGAATGGTTGGATGCCCTTCAAGAACAATTAGGAACAGAGTACCATCGCCAGATTATTTCGTTTTCATCAGCAGTAAAACTGAAGAACTCGAATCTTCTTGCCTCGCTCTATGATGCGGTTTCAAATGAGCAGGTAATATCAGTAATATACAAGAGATTTGAAGATGAAAATGCCGACACCCTTATTGTTCATCCATACTATCTGAAAGAATACAACAAACGATGGTATCTTGTGTGTTATGACGAAGTACGCAACTTTATATGTACTCTTGCCCTTGATCGTTTCGAGGATTTTACGCCGATGCCTGAAAAGAAACTTGTTCCAATGACCGCGGAAGTGGAACGACGTTTTGATAATTCTATAGGCATAACCGTCTTAGACAACCAAGAGCCGGAACATGTCGTATTCTGGGCATCCGACAAAGAGTCCAACTATATCGAAACAAAAAAGATGCATCATAGCCAGGGGGCGCTTGGCGAGGAGGCTTCTACCATCTATCACAAGAAGTACAATCTTCCCGATGGCGGAAAGTTCTTCAGTTTGTATTGCCAGGACACGTATGAGCTCCGAAGAGAACTGTGTTCACATTTCAGTGACATAATCGTTCTTGAACCAAAAAGACTTGTCTTGGAAATAAAGACTGAGATATCAAAGATGAAAAGCCTATATGACAATATATAAATAATGTATATTTGTGGTTGCAAGCGCTAAAAATAAAAATTTAGCGTTTTTTTTGCGAATATTTTTCAGCGCGAACATACCGTTCGTTTTGTAGCCGTAACTTTGCACTGTCATAAGAAACAAACGCTCTTGTGGCATCAAACAAAGATCAATAATAATTAAAAAAATACAGCTATGAGACTTGAAAAATGGTTCATTTCCAATTTGGACGATTCACAGAGAAAAATCATCGTTGAGGACATCGATAAGAATATCGTTGTACAGGGTGCTGCAGGTAGCGGCAAGACAAACCTTGCAATACATAGAGCATTGCAGGCAAAGAACCGAGGCTCTTATGCTCTCGTTATATTAACCGTTGCCCTGAAGAGAATGATCTCTTACGGCATGAACGCTCTTGGACTTGACCGAGACCGTATTGCTTACGATTGGGGATGGACTCATCGTGGGTTCGACATGACAGGTGATGTCTATTGGAAGAAAGACGATAGAAACCACCTTTATCTTGTGAACGACATGGAAACCCGAAAGTTCGTCCGCTGTGAGAAAAAGGACTCACAAGCGTTTGGCATTGACTTCGGTGACTGGGTCGCTTCCAAATTCTACTATGCCTTTGGAAGAAGAAGCAGCTGGTTCCATGAGGTTCAGCCAGATTCTGCTTTCGATGTCACAGACACGGACACCTATGAACTTATCCCTTCAGGTACTATGTTTAAGCAGGCAGAGGACCAGGTGGACTATCTCATTGTAGATGAAGCCCAGGACTTCAACGTCTCTGATTACAAGAACCATTTTGCTACTCGTGCGAGAAAGAGTCTTTCTCTCTTTGGTGACACGAAGCAGCAGATGAATAGCCATGGAAGTAATATTAAAGATATTGCTGAAGGGCTTGACTGCAAGCAAATGTCGCTTAATTACAACTACCGTCTTCCCAAAGCTATTGCCAAGGTTGCCCAGCAGATTATCGGCGGCGACGTTGACCTGATGAGCAATAACCGAAAGGATGGAGGTAACAGCGACTATCCTAACTACCCCAAACCGGTAATCACTCAGTATGCAAGTCCAGAGAAGGAACTGGAGGGAATTCTTGCACGCATTCAGATGGAAGATCTTGATGACGTTGCCATTCTTGTACCTTCTGACAGAGAGGTAATGATGGTTAACGACTACCTTGCCAAGCATGGCATTAAGACACAGGTCATGTATCGAACCGGTAATACTGTGCCTTTCCGTACAGTGAACACACTAGATTTCTCGAACAATGATCTTCCTTGCATACTAACGTACTATGCAGCAAAGGGCTCGGAGTTCGACAATGTATTTGTGCCATTTGCGAACACATCGAATGACTGTTCACGCAATTCTTTCTATGTGGCATGTACAAGGTCTTCACGTAGTCTATATATCTCATATTCCGGCACTAAGACCAAATATCTTAGCGATGTTAACTCAGATTTTATAACCGAATTAAAAGCAGCATAAATCATGAAGTACTACATTTCTATTTCTGCTTGGAATCTTCTGGAGTCATTCACTACAGAGAGCATCTCGCCAGTTGCATTTTACGCAGAAAGAGCATACGGAGCCAAGTTAAGCAGATTTTTGGAAGACAAGTTTGACAGGACTTACAAGCTCATTCTTTCTACCAAGGACAACGGAGGTGATTACACCATCGAAGTTGACGAGCAGCTTGTAGATAAGAATCTCCTGATGCCTGAAATGGATAAGACTATTTTCTCTTACCCTAAAACCATCTATTATCAAAAAGGATTGGTGGCTTTCAGATTTAACACCCAGGAGCTCATGGATTCTATGATTGCAGAGTCTCAGATTCTGTTTGAGGTTAAATGTATTATAAAATACCAGTCAGAATTTTATGTAAAAGAGTTTGCACCGACCGCCATCAAGTCTGGAAAGATCGGAAATTCGTTGTCTTTTGACTATGTGAATTACGTGGAACAAGACAACCGATATAATCTGGTCAAAGGCGCAGTTACGGGGTATGCTCGTGGAATTATGACTGCCCAAAGCAGTGATAGCCGCACTCTGCAGGCCAAGGTTATGGAGTTAAAGAATGCTTTTGCAGGACTTAATACCATTACCCTTATGGGCTGTGGGGGAATCATGAATGCTGGCAAATATGCAGCAATGATTGAGGATTGCAAAAGACTATATAATAGTCAGCGCGAAGAGCCCACTCGCATATTTGACATTATGAAGCAGCAGTTCTCGGAGATTATCAAGCTCGCCGAGTCAAGAGCTAATGCTATTACCGGTAATGGCCATTCCTATGACCAGGATATGCTGAACTCAGAAATACTGTCTCTTCGTAACAAAATCTTTGCTATAGAAGAGGCTAATAACATTGGTGTATTATTTAGTGAGCTGGAAGCAATCAAGAAGGCTGAACGCGAGAACGGACTGATGGTTGGCAAAGAAAGAGTATATTTCAAAGCAGGGACTCCTGAATATGAGCGTAAGCAGGAAATCAAGAGGATCCTCAACGATTTCACCAATGGAAATGAGGAATACAGGATGCTGAAGGATGAGCTTAAAAGACTGTACGGAAAGCAATCCGAAAGCAGTAACGAAGTAGAAATACTTGAAGGAGCAATTCAGGCAATTTTTACCCGATTAAGTGATCTTTCCAATGAAATCATTAAGAAGATTGCAGCAACCGAGAGCAAGAACAACCTTGATCTTTCCCACATAGCCATATCTGATAAGATTCTGGTGGATTCCCCAGAGGGCTCACCTGTGGAAACATTGTTCTTCAATACCCTGTTGAACATCATCCTTGATAATCCTTTGGATTGTCCAATCTCTGAAAATGTAATTCTGAGACTAGTCGAGAAGGGAACCAAGGCATTTATGAAACTTCCTGAGAGCACGACGGAAGACGGTAAGGCTATAGTAAACTGCATGAGAGGTTTCTGGTTATACAAGAGCCATAGGGCTGTAAGTTTTGAAATGCCCTCTAACATGGAAGTTGTCAAATCAACTATGGGATTCTTGCTGAAGCCTTTTGGCTTTGACCAGATAGAAAGATACCTGTTGAACAAAAAGTGTCAGCACAAAGAGTATGCCTTCATGCTTTGGGGAGCATGTATCGGCTTCGCGGATATGCCAAAAACATTCACGGAGGTTCTCTACTCTGACGCAAAGGAGGCGGAAAAACTTGACCGTTTTACGAGGAAATTAATATAAACCCCAAAAAACTTTCAATGCGAACATTGTGTTCGGTGTGGCATTGTAACTTTGCACCATAATTAATAAAGTAATACAGCAATGGAAGAAGAATACTATTACGGAGAAGAGCGTACCTATGAAAACTACAACGGAAGTTATGCTCAGGATGTAGAAGGATGGAGTGACCAGGACATAGATGATGTCTTTGATGGTGATCCTGATGCATATTGGAACATCGATTAGGTTAAATATGTGTAAAGTTCCATAACTTATATGTGAGTTTTGGGAAAAAACACTAATTTTGCAAACTATATGCGGTCTTTGGCTATGTCTAGAGGGTAAACTTTGACTCTTGTCCAGCGTATTCGCTAGGATGTCTGTTCCTTCGGGGAAAGACAAAAATCAATGTCATAATATTGATGTTGACCATCTATGACTTTTGATTATAATCGACTGACGTCTGACTTTATGATGTTATGATGATTCTTAAAGAAAACTGACCTCTGGCATAGTTCATAGACCGCATTTTAATTAAAAAGCAATGAAAGATTTAAGAACACTTATAGGCAAGATAAACGATCTCTCAGACTTGACTAAGGTATTAAACTACTTTAAGCAGTGTGAGACCAACTGTGAAGAACACCTCTTCACAGAAGATGTTCTTAAATCCTATGCAGATCCGAGCAAAAAGGTTGCACGCCGATATAAAACCTTCTACATTCCAAAGAAAAACGGTAAGCTTCGTGAGATTTCAGCGCCAAACAGAAACTTGAAAGAGATATTGTACTATCTCAACATGATGTTAGGCGAGGTTTATCAAGCAAGTCCTTCAGCAATGGGATTTGTCAAAGGACGCTCTATTGTTGACAATGCACAATTACATATAGGCCAGAATTACGTCCTTAATCTGGACTTGTCTGATTTCTTCACTTCTATTTCACAGAGTCGTGTTTTCAAAAGATTGCAGCTTGCTCCTTTTAACTTTAACGAGGATGTAGCAAAGATTATATCAGGACTTTGCTGCAAAAAGGTTGTTAAGGATCAAAAGAAAGGCTATGCACTTCCCCAGGGTGCTCCGACTTCCCCACTGCTTACAAATGCAGTGTGTGATTTCCTGGATAAGAAACTCAGACGTTTGTCTTCTCGTCATGGAGTAAAGTACTCCAGATATGCTGATGATATGACATTTAGCAGCATGCACAATGTCTATCAGGAAGATAGTGTCTTTATGAAAAGTCTTTTTTCGTTCATCGAAGAAGAAAGATTTACCGTCAATCCTGGGAAAACACGTCTCCAAAAAAGAGGTGAAAGACAGGAAGTTACCGGCTTGACTGTTAATGACAAAGTTAACACTGCCCATAAGTACACTCGCGAACTCCGTAATATCCTGTATATGTGGGAGAAATACGGATATAAAGATGCATATGCCAGCTTTTATAGACATTACAAAGCAACAAAAGGTCATGTTAAGAAGGGTGAGCCAGTATTGGAAAATGTCATCATTGGAAAGCTTGACTTCCTGAAAATGGTAAAAGGCGAGAATGACGCAGTATATACAAAACTCTGCTCACGTTTCGAAGCCTTAAATCCAAGCCTATACGATTCAAAGAAGACCAATGAAAAATCAAAGGTAAACTATATAGAATCCTATTCAACTGCTGAATTTGAAAGGGTATTCAATACCAAGGTCAAATTCATTATGAATAGTGAAGGCAAACTATCAGCTGTTTACAAGATGGGTAAGAAGGAATATTCCATCTACGTTAGCAGTGCGGTTAAGGATATTGTCCTTACAGAAAAAGCCAAGCCAAGAAAGAACTACAGATTCACTGTACATTCCCTTGATGACTTCTATGTAGCCCTATGCCGTTCCAACAGCGTAAATTATTGGATGCTTCTTGCGAACGAGCCTACTAGGGACACCCAAGTACATCCAAAATACAATAACCTTCCTATTGATCAACTGTTACAAGAATGGGAAGAGAAGGGACTGGAAGCTGCCGTCGAACAGTTCTTTACTATTCTTGAAGGAAATTCTGTTCAGCGACAAAAGCAGAAAGTGGAGCCAAACTTGCCATCTTTGGGAAAGAAAAAGTGTAAGAAGAAAAAGAGTGCCAATGTGTTTATGGAAGACCTCATGATAGAGGATTCTATGGATGATATGGATTTTCAAGACTCACTCATAGATTTTGAGGATGAAGAAACCATAGCGTACAATACTGCGGCAATAACAAAACTATTAAACAGGGAAAAAGATGGCAAAGAAGACTAAAACTCAAATTTTTATCAGCACCCTTCTCACTAACAAGAAACTGACTAATACTCAGAGGGAGAGAATTGCTGCCCTTATGATTCGTGATCTAGATTTGGGAAGTCCAAGTCAAGAAAGCGAGTCTAATAGTAATTTGCCAAAAAGCGATTTGCCAGAATACCATGCTCCTGCAGATGTGATGAAATTCCTGCTTGAATACAACCAAGACCCAATACTAAAATACACCTGCCATCCTATCGATGACATGAATGTAATCAATGAGATTGCTGAGCAATGTGAAAATAAGGTTTATTCCGTAAAATCACACTACCATCTCATTTTATCAAGATTTAAGCAACTACGTGAAAAGTACAACCCTAAGACCACGGGGAAATATCTTGACGGAAAGGTGTTGACACTAATGCGTGTATATATTACTGGTGAAACATTCCACAGAGTCCCTTCCGCTTGGTCAACACAATCTATCACATACAATTGGCATTCACCAGAATTGTGGGAATGGTCCAACAAGACCCCCGGGATAGTACCAAATCCAGGGGAAAATATTGCAGAGTTCTTGTGTAATGAAGGTTATAAGTTGCCGAAGCCTTTTATCTCTAATCTTTCAGGTAAGAGAATAAACACTTTTGGTGATCTTGTTAAGTATTACAAGTCCTTGTTACATATTAAAAGGGATGACAACCTCCAAAATAAGATTCTATATATTTATAAAAAAGGTTATCAAACTGGAGATCAAAATTCCCATCCTTGGCTTGATCGAATAGATTTAACCATAGGAGTATTTGATAATAATATAGAATTGTTTACAAGCGTAGATAAGTTATTGCAGGCATTTGGAGCAATCCTTTCGATATGTATTGAAAATCAAGTAGAAGGTATTCCACACGTTGAAGTTGGATTTTATCGAGAATCTGAGAGTAAGAGAGTATGCTTTTATGTCCATCATAAAAATACTCAGTATCATAAAGGTATTGAAGATTCTATTAAAAAAATTGGAGAGAAACAAACACTGCTTATAAAGAATCAGATCAATGGTATTTGTGATCTGTATATTCAGGCAGATTTTGGCAACGATCAATATGCAGAGATTAATCTTTGGGATGGTAAACCAAGGGAGGCAAAGAATATCGAAAAAATACAAGGTGTAAAATATATATTGAAATATTAACTACATGATATACCTATTTGACGACAAAGAGTCCAGGCAACAATCATACGGATGGACAGATGAAAGGTTCGGGTTATGGAGTGATTCTGTAATTCGTATAAAGAATTTTGCGGATTATCTTCTATTGGATGAAAGTGATATATTTAGAGAAGGTAACATAATATTGTATCACGAGTCTTTTGCAACTTGTATTCCATACGAGGATAGACGCGCGTACCAGGCTTTCCACGAGACCATATCTGACGGTTCGAGTTTGCAAGATATACGTATAGTCATATTTAGTGGCAGCATTACAAGCCGTGCTATTAGCGACAATACTGCTCATGTCCCTGTAACAGACATGTATGCTAACCTTGAATGCTTCCTGGATCATCATCAAAAAAGCGAAACTGACTTTAAATATCTATTATGGGGGGAGGAATACGAGGTCGAACAAACCCTAATAGAATTAATTGAAGGCTATTCAAATGACATATATGAAGGAGATACAGAGTCTGATTGGAGCAAGGTATTCTTTGCTTCAGCTCAGAAATATGGAACAGATGCCCCTTCTGATGACTGTACCCAAGAAAAGCTATGGCTTAGTAAAGTGTCTGACAAAGACCTTGATAACTATGTAAAAGAGTGGTTTACAGAATCAGAATACAAAGCATTGTATATTCCCCTTTGCTTCGGTAAAATATTATCTGATTACAATGGTTTAAGGTTAGCTATTCATATTAGGTGTACACTATCTATTAACCAAAACAAACCTATATACATTTATAGTCCAGTACCTATTTCCTTTTTGGTTCGTTCCCGGTATTTTGACATCCTAAAAACACGAGGTGTCAAGCTGATTAATATGCACCCTAAAAAGATTGTAGAGTCACTGGATAGCATAAATCCGCTGAAAGAGAATGATATTAAGCACGAAATGGAGAAAATCCAGCTTCCTGTTCCACAGAACTATGAAGATAGTCATAGTATAGCAAATGAATGGGCTATTTACAGATGGGCTAACGCCACAGACTCAGAAGATTCTGCTATAGAGAAGATAACCAATACCATCAAGTCTAATTTATACTTCAAGCATCTAACTACAGTATATCCACCTAGCGAAATTAAACTTATAAAAGAAGACAGACTGAAATTCCGTGATCAGTTATCTGGCATTAGTGATGGTCTTTTGGAACAAAAAGGCATCAATATTTTATATGTTGACGATGAAGCAGATAAGGGATGGTATGAGATTATGGCAAATATCATCTATGACGTAAACAACATTAAAGGTTTTGACTATTTAGGAGAAAGCTTAAAAGCGTTAAGTCAACAAGAAATCATTGATCAAGTAGTCAATCGAGTGAAAGAAGATTCTGTAAACATTGTGTTACTGGACTTTAGACTTCATAAAAAAGACCACAACACACAGGATATTGAAGGAATTACAAGTGTTCAAATACTAAAAAAAATTAAAGCTTTTAATGCTGGAATACAGGTAATTATATTCTCTGCAACAAATAAAGTTTGGAATTTATTGGCTTTGCAAAAATATGGAGCCGATGGTTTCATAATCAAAGAGGGACCAGAGAATAGTAAAGACCCGTCTTTTACAACCCAGACTATTGAGAACTTCATAAATGTCATGTCTTTATGCATCTCTAATAGATACAAGAAAAGCTTGTGTCAAATAGTTTCTGATTTGAACAGTAATTTGGAGAAGGGTGCAAAGGCACATAGAATAGATAAAGATTATCAAAAATCTGTAAAGTTGTTCTATCAAATGGCATATTCCTCACTTCCACAATATGTTGATGATCCATGTTTTGATCATTCATTTATGAATTACTTCAGAATCATAGAAGCGACCGCAAACGAATTTATTGATGTTGACAATCCTGAAGTGAAAGAAAAGAATGGAACAATGAAATATTCTTTCAAATTCAGAGGAACTGATGAGTACTTGAAAGATTATAATGAGGAAGAGTTCTCTGAAATAGGAAGAAAACTTTCTATGACTAATAAACGTTTGAACTTCAAACAAAAATTCTACAATCTTTTTGCAAGATTAGGAGTATATAGTTCTGCAACATTTAACATGGTAGAAAAGAGGAATGCGCTTACACACCCCAATTCAAAAGTAAATTATAAAGTAGAACCAGTTTCCTTGGAAGATGTTCTTTTGGCAGCAAGCATTTCTTTCCAATGTATAAGAAAAATGATTGAGAATAAAGAGTTGGAAGAGTAAAGTCGCACGCCAAAGCCATAGAAAATATAATTGGCAGTAATATTGAGACTAGTCTTCAGTTCTTTAACAATTTATAGTCATCTCAAACAGGTAATATTTATGAAATTAGGAATTATAGTACATGTTGTTCCAAAAAGCAATATCTTCATTGTCGATATAGGATGGGGACAGTTGCGGCATTTCTATGCTGACAGAGATTGTAAGATTGGCGATGTTATTCTGTATGAACAAGACTATTATGATTCTGTTGATTCCAACGAAATCAAATGTATTTATCGCTTAGACGATTGTGATTATCAAGGAAATATCAGATTTGATGTTTACAGACCAAGCCCATCTGAATCAGATATCGTGATAGCAAGAAGGGATTTCTTTGTATATTGGAAAGCAGACAAATCTGAGAAACAAGTATATTGGGGTAGAATGGAGACCTTTGACAAAACAAGCAATTCCTTGTTGTTTTTATCTTATGCCAACCCCAGATATCCTTTGCCTGATGAAAAAGAATTCCTGAAAGCCTATACTGATGCAAGAATAAAAGTAGAAGAACTAAATATTCCCAAGATGATAGAGGAGCTAAAAGTTGAAGTATATAATAATGATTGGACAAGAAGGGGGTCTGATAATGTTATGTTCTGTCATAAGGGATTGCGGTATAATTACTCATACCATTACGATTATCTTCATGACCATTATTTGGATTCTATATTTCCTAAATATTCAGAAAACTTGTATAGTAGCGAAGATGGTGAATGTATATACATTCATCCTAAATACGAAAACACAATAATATATAGGAAACCTAATGGTTCGATTGAATTTAGAAAAGCAAAATTTGATGGCATTGATATAGATGATTATTGTGCAAATAAAACAAAGGAGTTGCGTAAAGTTGCTTTGGAAAATTATAAAAAATACAATAAGGATGAACATATAAACAGCCTTGCTTATAGTCATATCTATAGGTCAATAATCTTCAAATATAATAAAGAAAATGAATTAATTTTGAAAATGAAAGGCTTGGCTGAAGTCATATGGGGATTTAACCACCAAGAATTGATTGGGCAGATAAATAAAGATAATTATCGCCATATTATTGAAAAAAGCAATGCAAATCATCCTGTACCGCACGTTCCAAATGAAGAATAGAATTCTATCATTTGACATATTTGGGCGGTAATAAATCAATACTGCAGCATTATTATTCATTTTTTCTAACAACGAAACGAACAACCCCACTGATTTTCAGCATCAAAGCAGATAGTCAGTGGGATTGTTGTTTCCAACAATGTTCCAACTTATTCATAGCATGAGAGATGTATATATGGCGCAGTATGCTATGAATGTATTTCTTGAACTCACAAAAAATCACACTAAATTACGGAAGGTCACCCAAAGGTCACTTTGAGCGTTCTATGTTCACCTCATGTTCACCAAGAAAAGAAAAAGCACCTACAAAATCTTTGTAAGTGCTTGATTTTTAGTGTGGACCAGCTTGGACTTGAACCAAGGACCTCCAGATTATGAGTCTGTTGCTCTAACCAACTGAGCTACAAGTCCAACAGAGAGAAAAAATGACACCTTTGGTACTTTGGGGAACCTTGGATGCCTTTTTCCTTGGGTTGTGCTACCAGGATTCGAACCTGGAATGACAGAACCAAAACCTGTAGTGTTACCATTACACCATAGCACAATCCTCATTGAAGCGTTCGGCGAGGAAAGACAAGGAAAGACTCGTTGACGAGGCTCGTCTTTTGCCGAATGCGGGTGCAAAGTTAGGGCTTTCTTTTGGATTTCCCAAAAACTTTTGTGGAAAAATGTGGAAAAGTTCCATTTTGTTTGTGTTTTTTAAGAAAATATCTCTACCTTTGCATAGTATAAGCGATATTATCATGGCGAAAGAGAAACCACTGATACATAATAAACGAAGAAATAAAATCCGCCTCCACCATGAAGGAAAGCACACGTTGCTCTACACGGGCTGTTTGGGTGCGTTCATCATTAGTCTGGCCTGGTTTGCAAAAGATTCGTTGTGCTGGGGCTCGTATGTCATCATTACGATTGTGCTGGTGGTGTACGGCATTTTGTTGAATTTTTTCCGTTGTCCCATCCGTATGTTCAATGGACCGACGAACAAGTCGGTGGTTGCACCTGCTGATGGGCACATTGTGGTAATAGAGGAGGTGGAGGAGACGGAGTACTTCCATGATAAGCGTCTAATGATTTCCATTTTCATGAGTTTGACGAATGTGCACGCGAACTGGATTCCTTGTGAGGGAACGGTGGTGAAGGTGGGGCATCAAGATGGCAATTATCTGAAGGCTTACTTGCCTAAGGCGAGCACCGAGAATGAGCGTTCGATGGTGGTCATCCGCACGGCGCATGGCGTGGAGGTGATGGCTCGTCAGATTGCTGGTGCATTGGCGCGTCGCATTGTGACTTATCCGAAAGTGGGTGAGGAGTGCTACATTGACGACCACATGGGTTTCATCAAGTTTGGCAGTCGTGTGGATGTGTATCTGCCATTGGATTCGGAGGTGCTGGTGAAGATGGGGCAGGCGACAGTGGGCGACGAGACGTTGATTGCCCGATTGAAATAATCAATATTGTTTACGTTTAGAGATGAAAAAGCATATACCCAATATCATCACCTGTTGCAATCTCATTTGTGGATGTGTCGCCACGTATGCGGCATTCTATCATGGTTATCAGATTGCTTTTCTTTTTATTCTTCTGGGAGCCTTCTTCGATTTCTTTGACGGGAAAGTGGCTCGTGCCCTTGGTGTCAGCGGCAAATTGGGAGTGGAACTTGACTCTTTGGCTGATTGTGTCACGTTTGGTGTGGCTCCTTCGGCTATGTTGTTCACATTGTTCAATCATGTGGCTTATCCTGCTTTCATGGGTGATGAGTTCTTCTTTCGCGTGATGCCTTTCACGGCTTTCCTGATGACGGCTTTCTCTGCTATGCGGTTGGCCAAGTTTAACATCGACGAGCGTCAACATACGGAGTTTATTGGTATGCCGACTCCTGCAAATGCCATCTTCTGGGGTGCTTTGATTTCGAGCAGTGAAGCCTGGCTAACAGGACCGCGCTTCAACGCTTTGTTCCTCTTCTTGTTCATGATTCTGTTCTGTTGGTTGTTGGTGTGCGAGGTGCCGATGTTTGCGTTCAAAGGCAAGTTGACATGGCTGAGTGATAAGATGAAAATCATTTTTGTGTCCTTCTCGGTCGTGATTCTGATATTGGGCGGGTTGTTGTTTGGCGAGGTTCCATGGATTGGCCTGAGTCGTGCTGCTGCTGCCTGCATCGGACTTTATGTCGTATTGTCTATTGTGGCATCATATTTGCCTAAGTATGAGGATTAAGGAGACTATTCTCCCCTTCATCCAAATGACTGCACAGATATGGAAGCATTCTTTACAGCCTTATTTATCGTTGTTTTCTTTGCGTTAGTATTCATCTTCATCGGTTTCTTTCTTATCAGCCGATTGGTGGGTGGCTTGGGCAATCTGAAGGCTCTGTACCGACTCTTCACGGGACATGGAAAGCAAAATGCCCGACAGGGGTCTGCCAAATCGTCATCATCTGGCGGTTCTTCACATACATATAATAATAAAGGAAAGGCAAGTGGAGGTGATGCTCAAAAGGACGGAAAGATGTTTGGGCAGAACGAAGGAACGTATGTGGAGTTTGAGGAAGTGAAAGAATAAAAGCGAGGAGTCAGATTTGGCTTCTCGCTTTTATTTTGACTTGTCAATATAGCGTACCCCTCGACTACGAAATGCCGTAGTCGAGGGGTACGGTTTTTGAAAACACAAATGACTTGCTCGTGAACAAGCGGTTTTATTGGGGGCGTACTTGTCCGTTACCTTCAATCAACCACTTGTATGTACAGATTTCTTCGAGTGCCATAGGTCCACGTGCATGGAGTTTCTGTGTCGAAATGCCAATTTCTGCACCAAGCCCGAATTGGGCGCCATCGGTGAAGGAGGTTGGTGCGTTGTGATAAACACAGGCTGCATCTACTTGGGCGAGGAACTGGTCAGCCGTGGTGCGGTTTTCGGTGATGATGCACTCGGAGTGCCCAGAACCGAAACGACGGATGTGACGGATGGCCTCGTTGGCTGAAATGACAGTCTTGATAGCCATCGTATAGGCTTGAAACTCGGTGCCGTAACTCTCCTCGGTGGAGGGTCTCAAAAGGTCTTGGGGATAGTTGTCCTTGAGTACAGCGAGGGATGGCTCATCTGCGTAAATGAGTACGTTGCTTTCTTTCAGAGGTGCGCAAAGGGTGGGGAGGTCGGCGAGGCGGTCGGCATGAACCAGTGTGCAGTCGAGGGCATTGCACACGCTCACGCGGCGAGTCTTGGCATTGTTGATGATGCGAGCCCCTTTCTCAAGGTCGCCATCTTTGTCAAAATAGGCATGGCAGACACCGGCACCTGTCTCGATGACAGGCACTGAAGCCTCTTGGCGCACGAAGTCGATGAGGCGTTTGCTGCCGCGGGGAATGACAAGGTCAACATATCCGTTGGCATGCAGTAGGGCACCTGTCGCCTCGTGGGTGGCAGGCATGAGGGTGATGGCATGCTCGTTGATGCCAAAGTCCTTGAGCACGGACTGGATGAGGCTGACGATGGCGCGATTGCTGTCGTCGGCATCTTTGCCGCCTTTCAGGATGCAGGCGCTGCCCGCTTTGAGGCACAGGGAAAAGACATCGAACGTAACATTGGGACGTGCTTCATAGACAATACCGATGACACCGAACGGAACGCTGACGCGCTTGATGTCGAGACCGTTGGGAAGTACTGCATGCTTCAGCACTTTGCCCAGCGGAGAGGGGAGCGATGCCACGTTGCGTGTGTCGCCGGCGATGCCTTCGATGCGCTGGCGAGTCAGTTTCAGACGGTCATACATGGGGTTGGCTTCGTCCATGCGGCTAAGGTCTTTGGCGTTGGCAGCCAAGATGGTGTCGGTTGCTTCGATGGCTTGGTCTGCCACAGCCAACAGCACCTTGTTGATGGTGTCGTTGTCGAGCAGGGCAAGGTCTATGCTTGCCTCCTTTGCTTGCTGAAATATTTCTTCTAACATAAAAATTCTGTGCAGGGTGTGTTTCCCCTATCGTTCATGAGTTTCATCAATATGTCCTCTCTCTTTCCGTTGGCAATGATGACGCTGATGCCAGCGACTGCTGTTTGTGTTGCCACATTCGATTTGCTCTGCATGCCACCACGTCCAGCACTTGATTTTTTCTCTTGGATGTATTCGTCCAGATTCTTGCCTGGTTCAATCGTGCGGATGAGTTTGGATGCAGGGTTGGCTGGGTCGCCCGTATAGATGCCGTCGATGTTGCTCAGGATAATGAGCATCTGCGATTGGGTCATGCGTGCAATAAGTCCAGAAAGTTCGTCATTATCGGTGAACATCAGTTCCGTCACCGACACGGTGTCGTTCTCGTTCACGATGGGCAAAACCTGGTTCTCCAGCATCACACGCATGCAGTTCTCCTGATTCTTGCGGTGTTCGGAGTCAGAGAAGTTTTCCTTGGTGGTCAGTACCTGCCCTACGGGGATGCCGTACTCTCTGAACAACTCAAAATAGCGGTTGATGAGTTTTGCCTGTCCTACGGCTGAAAAGAGTTGCCGCTGGTCAACCGAATCAAGATCGTGCTGGATGTGTTTGAGTTCGCTCCTTCCGCTTGCCACAGCACCGGAAGATACGAGGATGATTTCATGTCCTTGGCTGCGTAGTTGCGCAATTTGGTCAACCAATGCTGACATGCGGGTCACATCTAATGATCCATCTTGCCTCGTCAACACGTTGCTGCCAATTTTAATTGTTAATCTCATATCTTTATAATAGGTGTTAAATCTTTCCTTTTGATGCGCATCGTTGCTTCACCCTCCAATCTTCGTGTTCAGCCCGTGCGCTTGCATGATGTCGAGTGCCTTTTGCTGCATCTCCTCCGAAGGGGCTTCCATCTCGATGTTGTCGGGGTTGTATGTCGTGCCCAGTCGTGCATGCTTGCCGATGCCGACATCGTGATAGACCAATAGATTCACCATTTGGGGTTTGGTGGGCAATGTGGCGAGGAATTCGGCAGAAGCGGTCAGGTTTTCCTCGTCGGCGTTCACTCCCGCAATGAATGGAATACGAATCCAGAACGGATGTCCAATCTCGCTCAATAGTCGGATGTTCGACAGTATTTGCTCGTTCCCGACCTGGGTGTAGAATCGGTGCTTTGCACTGTCCATCAACTTCAAGTCCACCAAGAAGAGTTCGCAGCGTTCCGCCACCTTCTTGACCTTCTCTGGTGATGCAAACAAGGTCGTATCGACAGTTCGGTGAAAGCCTCTTTTGCCCAACTCGTTCAGCACTTCGCACAGGTAGTCTGTATGCATCAGTGGCTCTCCTCCGCATATCGTCACCCCACCACCGCTCTCTTCCATCACTTGTCGTTCCTTCTCCACTTCAGCCATCAAGTCTTCCATCTTCCACTCCTTGCCAGCCATTTCCAAGGCAAGGGTGGGGCACTCGTTTGTACATTTGCCGCAAGCGGTGCAATGTCCCAAGTCTTTGATGCCCTCAGTCGTCAGCACCAGATTCTTCTGCGGACATACTTCCACGCATGTCTTACAACCAATGCATTTTTTCTTGGTGTACATCTTGACGGGCTTCTCATCAAATCCTTCTGGGTTGTGGCACCACACACAGCGTAATGGGCACCCCTTCATGAAGAGGGTTGTCCGTATGCCAGGCCCATCATTGATGGCAAAGCGCTTGATGTCAAAAATCAGTGCCATGGACGTCCTTCTTGCTGAAAATCTTTGCAAAGTTACGACTCTGCGAAGGAATAAACAAATTTATGGTTTCTTTTTTGCGTTTCTCGCAAACTCGAACAGCTCCACAGGCAAGTGGCAGTAACCAGCAGGATTCTTGTCGAGGTAGTCTTGGTGCGACTCATCGGCGGGATAGAAGCACAGCAACGGCTCCACCTCTACGGCGATGGGGGCATCCAGTTTCTTCTGCTCTTCGGCAAACACCTTCTCGATGACGGGCAGGTCGTCCTCTGAGGTGTAATAAACCCCAGTGCGGTAGCGTGTGCCTTCATCGTGTCCCTGCTTGTTCAGACTCGTGGGGTCGATTGCCTGGAAGAACATTTGGAGCAGGAACTCCAAATCGACCACTGCATCGTCATACTCTATGCGCACGGTCTCGGCATAGCCCGTCGTGTCGGTATAAACCTCTTTGTATGTAGGGTCGGCGGTATGTCCGTTGGCAAAACCCACCTCGGTGTTCACCACCCCTTCTATCTGCTTGAAGTAATGCTCGGTGCCCCAGAAGCAGCCACCAGCAAGGAAAATGTCTCGTGTCATATTCTTCATCTTTCAGAATTCATCGTTCTCCGTTCGTGCGATGATTTCGTTCTGCAACTGCTCCGTCATGTCGTTGAAGTAGTCGGAGTAGCCCGCCACGCGGACGAGCAGGTCTTTGTAGTCATCAGGCTGCTGCTGGGCATCGAGCAAGGTCTGCGTATCGACGATGTTGAACTGGATGTGATGTCCTCCCATTGAGAAGTAAGCGCGGATGAGCGAGACGAGTTTCTTCAGGTCTTCGTCGCGCTTCAAGAGCGAAGGCACGAAGCGCACGTTGAGCAGGGTGCCGCCCGACTTAGTCTGGTCGAGTTTGCCCAATGACTTGATGACCGCCGTCGGGCCATTCGTGTCGGCACCATGAGCAGGTGATGTGCCGTCGCTGATGGCGAAGTGAGCCAGACGGCCATTGACCGATGCACCGCAGACAGAGCCGAAGTAGTTGTGGCAGGTGGTGGAGAGCATGTTCAGTTGTGTCTTGCCGCCACGGGTGTTGGGGTGTCCCTCGATGGCCTTCACGAGGTCGTCATACACCTTCACGGCAATGGAGTCGGCATAGTCATCATCGTTGCCAAAGAAAGGAGTGCGGTTCATGATGAACTGTCGCATCTTCTCCAGTTGAGAGTTGACAGTTGAGAGTTGACAGTTTTCGTCGCGGCCCCAGTTGGAGGCAACGGTCTTCAGCAGTTCGTCCATCGTGAACTTCTTGTCCTCAAACACATGCTTCTTCAGCGTGGCGAGGCAGTCGGTGATGGTGCCGAGGCCCGTGCATTGGATGTAGGTCGTGTTGTATCGTGCACCACCGCTGTAGTAGTCGCGTCCGCGAGTGATGCAGTCGTCGATGAAGAGCGAGAGGAAGGTGGCTGGGGCATAGAGCGAGAACATGCGCTCGATGTAGTTGTTCACCGCCAGTTTCATGTTGACGAAATAGAGCATCTGCTTGTGGTATGCCTCGTAGAGTTGTTCATACGAAGTGAACGTGCGTGGGTCGCCCGTCTCCAAGCCCAACCGTTTGCCCGTCATGGGGTCGATGCCGTTGTTGAGCGTGATTTCCAGAATCTTGGGCGTGTTCAGATAGCCCGTGAGGATGTAGGCCTCCTTGCCGAAAGCACCCACCTCGATGCAGCCCGAACAGCCGCCTTCGTTGGCATCCTCCTGCGTCTTGCCCTGCCGCACCAGTTCCTTCGTGTAGGTGTCGGGATTGAAGACGGAGGGGTAGCCGTGACCCTGACGAATCACCTTGGCACCAGCCATCACGAACTCGTCGGGCGTGACCTTGCTCACATGGATGGAGAGCCCGGGTTGCAGTTCGTGCAGTTCTTCCTGAATCTCCAGAATGATGTAGGAGAGTTCGTTCACGGCATTCTTCCCTTCGCGGTCGATGCCGCCTATGTTGATGTTGGTGAAGTCGTTGTAAGTGCCCGACTCCAAAGCCGTAATGCCCACTTTGGGCGGGGCGGGCTGGTTGTTGAACTTAATCCAGAAGCACGAAATCAGTTCCTTCGCCTTCTCACGTGTCATCGTGCCGTCGGCCAGTCCCTTCTTGTAGAACGGGTAGAGGTGTTGGTCGATGTGGCCCGGGTTCATGCAGTCCCATCCGTTCAGTTCGGTCACGGTGCCGAGATGCACAAACCAGTACATCTGAATGGCCTCCTGCATATCCCTTGGTGCATGGGCCGGAACCCAACGGCACACATCGGCAATCTTCAGCAGTTCTGCTCTCCGCTGTGGATTGCTTTCTGCGTCTGCCATCTTCTCCGCCAACTCCGCATGCCGCTCCGCAAACAGGATGGCGGCGTCGCACGAGATGTCCATGGCCTGCAGTTCCTGCTGCTTGTCGGTGGCTTCGGGGTCGTTGATGAAGTCGAGTTCGGCGAGGGTCTTGGCAATGAGTGCCTTCACATCGAGCAAGCCACGACGATACATCTTGCCGTCCATCGCCGTATGTCCACCTGCGCGCTGTTCCATAAACTCGGTGAACACGCCCGCATGATAAGCCTCTTCCCACTCCTTGCTCACATGGCTGAAGATGCGCTCTCGTTGCGTGCGGCCTTCCCAATAGGGAATCACCTCGCGGGCATAGGTGTCGATGTCTTCCTGGCTGATGTGGTAGGGCTGCAACTCACGGGTGTCCAGCGTGTGGAGGTCTTCCACCGAGTGGCACGTCAGTTCGGGGAAGGTGGGCACCGCCTTAGGCACAGGTCCACGCTCACCCACAATCAGCTCGTCCGCACCGATATAGATGGTCTTCTTCTTGCAAATCTCATAGAAATTCTTGGCACGCAGGATGCTGTTGGGCATCTTGCCATAGTTCTCCTTATAGAATGCCGTCTCGATGAGCGCACGTTCGATGGTGAGCGTGGTGGGCGTGTCGATGCTCTGCTGGTGCAGCCGCTTCACACGGTCATTCATTCCCCCCTCGTTCTCGGGGTGCTGTAAAGCATAATTCATTTTGCTATGCGGCTGGCGCATAGCGATGGTCATTGTCATATAGTTAATCTAAAATATAAGTTGTACAACAATAGAATGCAAAGGTAAGGATTTTCAGTGAAGGGTGAAAAATAATTGGGTGAAAAGTGAAAAGTAAATAGTGAAAAGCCTCCTGAAGAACTTGGATTTCTTACTCTTAACAGCTTGTTTTGTGTTCTTCGCAAAGCCTCACTCCCTCATCATTCGATTCAGCAATGGTGAGATACATGCCAAGGCGATGGCGGCAACGCCAGACAGGACGACAAACATCATGAAGAAGTCATGGAGCGAGGCGATTTCAATGATGCCGAAGAGGCTCTTGCTACTGCCGTCGGGGTAGAGGGTCGCTAATTGTCCTGCCAGCATATTGCTTACTGCGGTGGACATGAACCAGATACCCATCATCAGACTCGCCAGATGCTTGGGTGAGAGTTTGCTCACCAACGAAAGCCCAATGGGGGAAAGGCTCAGTTCGCCTAATGTGTGGATGAAGTACAGCCCCGTCAGCCAGAGCATACTCACTTTGACATTCGGATCTAAGTCCTTCACGCCGAATGCAATCAGCATGTAGCCTATCGAGAGAAATGCCAGTCCGATGGCTTGCTTCATCACCGATGATGGTTCATGTCCGAAACGTCTCAAGACTTCCCAGGCCAGATTCATGAAAGGTGCCAGCAGCACCACGAAAATGGCTGGGAAGGACTGGAAATAACTGGTGGGCATTTCCCATCCAAAGATGTGCCGGTCTGTTTGCTGATCAGCAAAATAGGTGAGCGACACACCCGCCTGTTCGTAGGCAGCCCAGAAAAAGATGACGAAAGCGGCGATGATGAAAATAACGACAATGTGCTGCTTCTCCTTTCGTGTGAGTTGCTGTCGCTCTGTTTTTTCTTGCAGTTTGGGCCTCGTGCCGATAGCATTCCCTTCGTAATCCATTAAATATTTGTTCTTCAGCAGATAGAAGATGAGTGTAGATGCCAACATGGCGATGCAAGCGCATAAGAATGCCCACTTGAAGCGCATGTGGTTCAGGTAATCACCCTCGAAGATGCCGCAGGTCAAGGGTCCCAATGTGGCACCCACGTTGATGCCCATGTAGAAGATTGTGAAAGCTGAGTCCTTCCGTTGGTCATCAGGGCGGTACAGGCTTCCCACCATGGTCGAAATGTTGGGCTTGAAGAATCCGTTGCCCAAGATGAGAAAAAAAAGACCTCCCATCATACAGATGATGGCTAACTGGTTGTTCACTGTTGGGTCAATCATTCCCTCTGCCTCCTTGATGGCTGGTTGCACAAACGATGCACTGAGGAACATGAGGAATTGTCCAAAAGCCATCAGCATGCCACCGACGATGATGCTTCGCCGATTGCCCCAGTATCGGTCTGCAATGTAGCCTCCCAACAGTGGAGTGAGGTACACCAGTCCTGTGTAGTAGCCATAAATCTCACTGGCACTCTCCACCGTGAAGAGTGCAGCCACCATATAGAGCGTGAATACAGCCCTCATACCATAATAAGAGAAGCGTTCCGCCATTTCAGTGACGAAAAGTAGATAGAGTCCTTTGGGGTGTCCTTCTTTAGCCATAGTGGTTCATGCTTTTGTCGCAAAGATAGTTTTTTCCTCGCACATCTACATGACAGGGCACACTTTTTTATGATATTCCTTGTGAAAACCGTTGGAAAGTTTTACCTTTGTACATTTTTATTAGCAGTCTGCTATTTTTGTAAAAGTACAAACAAACTAAAGATGAAAAACTTATTTTGTCGTGCTGGCAATTGGGAGGGTTTGCGGCACGGGCATGAAAGCAACAAATGCAGTGACGTCATCGAATCATATACATGGAAAAATTTTTGCGAGAACAAATCATAGACTTAGTCAAGAGTGAGGTGGTGCCGGCGGTGGGTTGTACAGAGCCTATCGCCGTGGCATTGTGCGTGGCTAAGGCTGCTGAGGTTTTGGGTACCAGCCCGGAACAAATCGATGTGTTGTTATCAGCCAACATCCTCAAGAATGCGATGGGGGTGGGCATCCCTGGTACAGGCATGATTGGCTTGCCCATTGCCGTGGCATTGGGTGCTCTCATCGGGAAGTCTGTCTATGGACTGGAAGTGCTGAAGGATGTGACAGATGAAGCAGTGGAGAGGGGCAAAGCGATGATTGCGGCGAACTGTATCCATATTGGACTGAAAGAGAACATCACGGAGAAACTGTACATAGAAGTGATGGTGAAAGCAGGCGCCGATACAGCCATCGCTGTCATTAGTGGTGGGCATCAGAACTTTGTGAAGGTGAAGCGGAACGATACCCTATTGCTGGAGAAGAAAACCGAAGAAGGTCATGAACAGGAATGTGAATGCAGTTGTTTGAACATGAGGATGGTGTACGACTTCTCCATGACGGCTCCTTTGGAGGAAATTGTTTTTATTCGTGAAGCACAGCAACTGAATGAAAAGGCGGCAGAGGAGTCTCTGAAAGGCAACTATGGGCATTTGTTGGGCAAAACGCTGTCCCGCCCCTTAGGCAAGGGTATTTTTGGTGACACGATTTTTGCCCATATCATCTCGGCAACGGCATGTGCATGCGATGCCCGAATGGCAGGAGCGACAATCCCTGTCATGTCTAATTCTGGAAGTGGTAATCAGGGAATCTGTGCAACCCTGCCGGTGGTGAAATATGCCGAGGAAAATCACAATACCGATGAGGAATTGACTCGCGCTCTGATGTTGAGCCACTTGACCGCCATCTACATCAAACAGTCTTTAGGAAAACTTTCGGCACTCTGTGGTTGTGTGGTGGCATCGACGGGCTCAGCCTGTGGCATCACCTATCTGATGGGTGGTGGTTACGATCAGGTCACTTATGCTGTTAAGAACATGGTGGCAAATCTGACAGGCATGATTTGCGATGGGGCAAAACCTTCCTGTGCGCTCAAATTGGCGTCGGGCGTGAGCACAGCAGTGCTGTCTGCCATGTTGGCGGTGCAGCGCAACTGCGTCACCTCCGTTGAAGGCATTATCGAAGACGATGTGGACCGTTCCATCCGCAATCTCACCCGTATCGGAAAGGATGCAATGGATGAAACAGACCGATGTGTGTTGGAAATCATGACGAAAAAAGTTTAGAGCTCCCTCCAACTCTCCCAAGGGTTAAGGGTTTAGAGTTAAGGGTTTAGAGTTTAGAGTTAAAGTTAAAGAAGATGAAAAAACGCACGTCGAATGACAAATAATTCCTAATTTCTAATTCCTAATTCCTAATTCTTCATTATCTTTGCAACTTGAACAATTCTGAAGCAAAATTAAAAGTAACAATATGGCACTGAAAACATTGATAGTAGGAAGCGGACCTGCGGGTTACACGGCAGCGATCTATGCTTCAAGAAGTTCGTTGAACCCTGTGCTCTACGAAGGCATGCAGCCCGGGGGACAACTGACTCAGACCACCGAAGTGGAGAATTTCCCCGGCTACCCAGAAGGCACGACGGGGCAGGAACTGATGGATGACCTTCGCAAGCAAGCCGAAAGGCTGGGCACGGACATCCGTTTCGGTATGGTGACAAAGGTGGAGTTCTCCAAAGACGGCTCTACCCCACACAAGGTGACGACCGACGATGGCACCGTGTTGGAGTCGCACACAGTCATTATCTCAACAGGTGCTTCGGCCAAGTATCTTGGGCTGGACGATGAGAAGAAGTATGCAGGGCAGGGCGTGTCCGCCTGTGCCACGTGCGACGGTTTCTTCTACCGCAAGAAGGTGGTGGCAGTCGTAGGCGGTGGCGACACAGCCTGCGAGGAAGCGCAATATCTGGCGAGCCTCGCCAAGAAAGTCTATCTGATTGTCCGCCGCGATGTGTTGCGTGCCAGCGATGCCATGCAGCAGAAAGTGAAAGATGCAGAGAACATAGAGATTCTTTGGAACACACAGACGGAAGGTCTCTTTGGTGACAATGGTGTGGAAGGCGCTCATTTGGTCGAAAATAAAGGAAAGGAGAATGAACGTCATTACGATTTGCCCATCGACGGATTCTTCTTGGCAATAGGCCATCATCCCAACAGCGAGGTGTTCCGTCCCGATGTGGAGGTGGACGAACAGGGCTACATCAAGGTGCAGCATCCCACCACAGCCACAAACATCCCTGGCGTATTTGCCGCAGGCGATGTGGCAGACCCCCTCTATCGTCAGGCTATCAGTGCAGCAGGCAGCGGATGCCATGCAGCGATTGACGCCCTGCATTACCTGCAGGAGAAAGGATTGTGAGAACAGAAAAAAGCAGAGAAAGAAATATGAGAAAAATACTATCAGCAGTGTTGGCACTTTGTTGTTTTGCAATGGTGCACGCACAGTATCTGAAACCCGTGAAGGTGGAGACCTCCCTGAAGGAGACCTCCCCCACAGAGGCAGTCATCACGTTTGTAGCGAGCATACAGCCAGGATGGCACATGTATAGTACAGAGGAGGTTGATGGTCCTATCCCGACCACCTTGACCATCGAAACTATTTCAGGAGCCAAACTGGAAGGCGCGTTGAAGCATGTCACCCCGCCCATCAAGAAGTATGAGGAGATGTTTGGCACCGATGTCTATTATTTTGAGAAAACAGCCACCTTTACCCAAAAAGTGAAGTTGCTGGGAGGAAAGTATGTGGTGGAAGGATATTTGAAGTATGGTGCTTGCAACGACCAGAACTGCACGCCTCCCACATCGGTGGATTTCAGTTTTAAGGGTGAGACGGATGCACCGAAAGCGGAGGAACAGTCTGCTGCTGCCGAGGAGGTGAAAGCTCTTCCTGCCGAGGAGGTGGCGGCTTCTGCCGACTCCGTGTCTTCAGATAGCAATGTTGTCACTGCTCCCGTATCCTCCGAGGGTTCCATTTGGACACCTGTCATCGACCAACTCTCGTCTTTTGAGGAAGGTGGCAACGGAAATGCCGCTGATTCCTCCTTGTGGCAAATCTTCCTCCTCGGGCTCCTTGGCGGTCTTGTGGCGTTGGTCACTCCTTGTGTGTGGCCCATCATACCGATGACCGTCTCCTTCTTCCTGAAACGTGGAACGACCAAGAAATCGTCAGACGCAGAGAAAGCCGCAGCCAAGAAACGTGGCATCCGCGACGCCATTCTCTATGGCATCAGCATCATAGTCATCTATGTGACACTTGGTCTGGTCATAACAGCGATCTTCGGAGCCTCGGCGCTCAACGATTTGGCGACCAATGCAGTGTTCAACATCCTCTTCTTCCTCATGCTGCTCATTTTCGGCATCTCTTTTATTGGAGGATTCGAAATAACACTACCCTCCAAATGGAATACGGCAGTTGACAATAAAGCCAACAGCACCACAGGGTTGCTCAGCATTTTCTTGATGGCGTTCACCCTCGTGCTGGTAAGTTTCTCCTGCACAGGTCCCATCATTGGATTCCTCCTTGTGCAGGTGGTTACTTCCAGCATTGCAGGTCCCGTCATAGGTATGCTTGGCTTCGCCATTGCACTGGCATTGCCGTTCACACTCTTCGCCCTCTTCCCTCAGTGGCTGAACTCCGTGCCGAAGAGTGGAAACTGGATGAATGTGGTGAAGGTGACGCTTGGCTTTGTCGAACTGGCGTTTGCCCTCAAGTTCTTCTCGGTGGCAGACTTGACTCACGGATGGGGACTGCTCGACCGTGAGGTGTTCCTCTCCCTTTGGATAGTCCTTGCAGCCCTGTTGGGTGCCTATCTTATTGGCTGGATTCGTTTCCCGCACGATGAAGAGGAATACGACGAGATAGGCAATGTGGTGTTGCATCCGAAGACATCAGTGCCCCGTTTCTTTATGGCATTGATATCCTTCGCTTTTGCCATCTACATGATTCCAGGTCTTTGGGGTGCGCCCTTAAAGGCGGTCAGCGCCTTTGCTCCTCCGATGAAGACACAAGACTTCAACCTTGCCCCAGAGCAGGAAGTGAAGCCCATGTTTACCGATTATGAGCAGGGTATGCAGTATGCGAAAGAACACCGCATGCCTGTCATGATAGACTTCACAGGTTATGGATGTGTGAACTGCCGTAAGATGGAAGCCGCAGTATTCACCGATCCGGTTGTGGCAGACATCATGACCAACAAGTATGTGCTCATTCAACTCTATGTGGACGAAAAGACGCCACTACCCGAACCTATCGTCGTGAAGGACGGCGAAGAGAATTCGATGGTCAGCATTGGAATGACTGCTGACGTGAAAGTGGCTGCATCAGATGGGAAGAAAGACTATCAGTACGAAAACACCTACGACAGCAACACGCGCAAACTTCGCACCGTGGGCGACAAGTGGAGTTACCTCCAGTCTATGAAGTTCGGTGCCACCGCCCAACCGTTCTATGTGCTGCTTGACAACGAAGGTAATGTGCTCGAAAAGAGTTATTCCTACGATGAGGACATCCCTAAGTTCCTCGAATGGCTCAACAACGGATTATCTCACTATCAAGCCAAATAAACCCTCAACTCTTAACTCTCAACCAATATGTATTTAGACGGTAATCTCTATATCGCACATTGCGCTGATGGTCCCATCAATTTGACGGGTAAAATGTGTAATCGTCATGGTCTCATTGCCGGTGCAACAGGAACCGGAAAAACCGTGTCGTTGCAGGTGCTTGCCGAAACTTTCAGTCAGGCAGGTGTGCCTTGCTTCATGGCAGACATGAAGGGCGACCTCTCTGGCATCTCTCAAGCAGGCAAACTTTCGTCCTTCATTGAGAAACGTAAGGATGAGTTCGGTGTCCCCAACCTTGAGTTCAAAGCCTGTCCAGTGCGATTCTACGATGTATTTGGCGAGCAGGGCTATCCCATGCGCACCACCGTGTCGGCAATGGGGCCTCAATTGCTTAGCCGATTGATGGGGCTGAGCGATGTGCAGAGCGGTGTGCTCAACATCGTCTTCCGCATTGCTGACGACAAAGAACTCCTGCTCATCGACCTCAAGGACCTCCGGCTTATGCTCGACTTTGTGGGGCAGAACACAAGCCTTTTCACGACCGTCTATGGTAACATCTCTCCAGCCAGCATCGGAGCCATCCAGCGTGCTGTGTTGGAAATTCAGAGTGAGGGGGGCGACAAATTCTTCGGAGAGCCAGCGTTCAATGTGGAAGACTTGATTGATACGGAGAATGGAATGGGTGTAATGAATGTCCTCGCTGCTGACAAACTGATGCTCAATCCCAAACTCTACTCCACGTTCCTTCTTTGGCTCATGACAGAACTCTATACCACTCTGCCTGAGGTTGGTGACCAGGAACTGCCTAAGCTTGTCTTCTTCTTCGATGAGGCTCACATGCTCTTCGATGGTACCTCCAAAGCGATGGTCGATAAGTTGGAACAGGTCATCCGACTTATCCGTTCCAAGGGAGTGGGCATTTATTTCATCACTCAATCACCTTCCGATATTCCAGATGCCATCTTGGGACAGTTGGGTAACCGCATCCAACACGCTCTTCGTGCTTATACTCCGAAAGACCAGAAAGCGGTGCGTGTGGCGGCTCAATCCTTCCGTGCCAACCCTGATTTCAGCACTGAACAAGCCATCATGGAACTTGGTACGGGCGAAGCGCTTGTCTCCGTGCTCGATGAGAAAGGTGCGCCCACCATTGTACAATGTGCCAAGATTCTCTTCCCGCTCAGCCAGATTGGTGCCATCACCGAAGGTCAGCGAATCGACATCCAGAATGCTGCCCCTGACCATATTAAAGACTATGCCAACTACTATGATCGCGAAAGTGCTTACGAAGTATTGATTGCCCAAAAAGAGCAGGAAGATGCCGAGGCTGCCGAGATGCTGCGCCAGCAAGAAGAAGCCAAGCAGCAGAAGGAGGCTGAGAAAGAGGCCGAACGTTTGCAGAAAGAGCAGGAACGCCAGCGTCGTGAAGCCGAGCGTGAAGCCGAGCGCAAACGTAAGGAAGAAGAGCGTCTTGCCAAGGAGAAAGCCAAGTCCTCAGGCATGTGGAAACGCACCATTTTCGGCACCCTTATCGGAGCCGTCCTTGGTAGCGTAGGTCATCAAGTGGGCACTTCCGTTGGCAAGAAAATCACAGGCAACACTTCTTCCACCAAGAAGAAGACCGCCACGACCAAGAAAAGTTCCTCGTCCGGTTCCATCCTCGGCTCTGCAGCCAAGACTGCAGCCAACACTGCCACTCGACGGGTGACCAACGAGATTCTGAAGAACATCTTTAAATAAGTCGTACCCCTCGGGTTCGACATGCCGTACCCCTCGACTACGATGCTCCGTAGTCGAGGGGTACGTTAATTTAGTAGAAATAAAAAAGGGAACGCACTTTAGCAAGCGCGTCCCTTTATTTTTTTTTGATTGCTTTAACCCGAATCGTTCATTAGCGTTTTGATGATGGCAACTTCTATTTTTGAGCAGATGTCTTGACGCTTTGAAGGCGCAATGGGGGTTCCATTGTAACTGAAAAGCGGTAAAAACAGATGACAAAAAGAAAGTTTGTCAGCGCATTAACAATCTAATGACCGATTAGGGTTTAATAACTCAGCACTGGTTCCAATTCCTTTGCCTGAGCAATCATCTTCTCCAATTCTGCCACGCTGGGCACACGATTGCAGAGGTTCTTCTGCTCGTTCACTTCCACGAGTTTGGGCTGGAGGTTAGCTGCCACACGGTGGCGGAACTCCTTCACTGTGTCCACACCGGTTGCTTCGAGCAGTTCGGCGAACTGGCTGGCGATGCCGTTGATGCGGAATAGGTCAGCGTGGTTTGCCCATTTGAGGATGAGTTTGGGACTGATGTCTGTAGCCTCGGCCAAAGCCTTGCGACCGGCAGGGGTGGCGCACTTTTCCAGATATTCTTCTGTGGTTTTGATGCCAGCAGTTTGCAACTTCTCTGCATACACGGGACCAATGCCCTCTACGTCAATGATTTTGTAGGCCATAGTAGTAAAAGTTTTGGAGTTGATAATATGGTTTTCTGCATTGCAAAGGTAACTTTTTTCTTATTATGCTCCAAACAATTTGGAAACGATCTAGAAAAAATCCGTTCTTTTGAGGGTCTTTCTTGTTTTTTTCATTCGTCACTTCATTTTTTCATTTTTTCAATTCCTTAATCTTGTAAAAATTCCTATCTTTGCAACGCATAAGAAAACACAATATGGAGAAATTATATCCATTCCTTTTTGAACCGAATCTCCACGCGATTGTGTGGGGGGGTAAGCGTCTGCGTCCCTACAAGGGTCTGGAGTCTTCAGATGAGCCGATTGGCGAAAGTTGGGAGGTGAGTGGGGTGCCTTCGAGCACAAGTGTCATCAGCAATGGCGCTTATGCAGGCGAAAACCTCAATCATGTGATTAGCCAGTCGCCAGCCCGCATCCTTGGCGGGAAGGTGGCAAGGAATTATGGAGGGAAATTGCCGCTGTTAGTTAAGTTTATTGACGCAGAGAAGGACTTGAGCATTCAAGTGCATCCCAACGATGAAATGGCAAAGCGTGAACATGGGAAGTTTGGCAAGAGCGAGATTTGGTACATCATTGACGCAAAACCAGGAAGTTATCTCTATGCTGGTTTCAAGGATGAGATTACGCCAGAGGAATACAAGCGGAGGGTGGCAGAAGGTACGATTGTCGACGTGTTGGCAAAACACATGGTGAAGGCGGGGGATGTGTTCTATCTGCCTGCAGGGCGGGTCCATGCCATCTGTGGCGGCATCTTGCTGGCAGAGGTGCAGCAGTCATCGGATGTCACCTATCGCATCTTCGACTACAACCGCCCGGGCATGGATGGAAAACCTCGCGAACTGAATACGGAACTGGCATCGCAAGCCTTGAATTTCCATGTGGAGGAAGAGTACCGTACACAATATAACGATGTGGCAGGACGTGCCAACCGCATCATCGATTCTCCTTATTTCAGTGTTCGTGTCACGGAGATGATGGATACTTTCCACCGCAACCTCATCAAGTATGACAGTTTTATCATCAGCATGTGTATCCAGGGTGATTGCAAGATTCGTATGCGCACCACGGGCGATGAAATCCTGCTGCGTGAAGGACACAGCACGCTCATTCCAGCCTCAATCGCAGACTATGATGTCATTCCGTTGCATGGCAAGACCCGCATCCTCGATGCTTATGTCGACAATATGGATCGCAGTGTGGGCAGCATGATCACACGCTTCTTGCACATCACAAGCAAATAGAGAACGAAAGAATGAGAGAATGAAATTTGCTCCATCATCCAGGAGGACTTTTTCATTCTCTCATTCTCTCATTCTTTCATTTCCCTTTATACCATTCCTGCAACACATAAAAGGCTTTTTTCTTCTCGCCAGCATCGCTCACAAGTCCTTTACGGTTGTAATATTGCTGAATGTCGGGAAGGACACGACGGGGTGAACGGAAGTCTTTGAGAATCCATGGGGTAGTACCGGAAAGTCCTTCAATCTTGTCAATCATGGCGATGTTTTCACGATAGAGGTTCTCTTGGAACTCTTCTGTCCATCGCTGGTTCTTCTCGCCATGATATCCAGCCTTGGCACCACCACCAAACTCGCTGATGATGACGGGTTTGTCGTAAGGAATCTCCCACTTCATCTTGGGTGCATCGTTCACATCGCGATACCAACCGATGTATTGGTTGAAACTCACCACATCCACGTATTTATTCATGTTGTCGTTCAGACGATTCACATAGTTGGAAGCGCCCGTCACCTCCATCGCCATCGAGATGAGGCGGGTGTTGTCCTGTGTACGTGCATACGTGGCGAGTTTGCCGAGGAAAGAGTCACGCTGGGGGGAGTGGGGTGTCTCGTTGGCGATGCTCCAGATGATGATGTTAGCACGATTCTGGTCACGTGCAATCATGTCGCGTAATTGCGCTTGTGCATTGTCGAATGTCTGGGTGTTTGTCCATGCGATGGTCCAATAGACAGGAATTTCCGACCATACGAGGATGCCCATGCGTTCAGCCTCACGGATGGCGTATTCGTTGTGAGGATAGTGTGCCAGACGCACGAAGTTACATCCCAGTTCCTTTGCCCATGAGAGGAGTGTGTGGGCATCTTCTGTGCTGTTGGCACGACCACCTCCGTTGGGTTTCTCTTCATGGATGGAGATGCCCTTGAGGAAGATGGGTTTGCCATTCAGCAGGATTTGTTTGCCGCGTGTCTCGATGGTGCGGAAACCGATTTCATCGGTCAATGTCTCACCATTGAGCGTGAGGTTGACACGATAAAGTTTGGGGTTCTCCGGCGACCATAACTGAGGCTTTGCCATGAAGTGCCATGCCGCCTTCCCTTCTGCATCGGTGGTGAGTGTCTTGCTGAATTTCAGTTCTGGAATGCTGAGTGTCACCTGCTGTCCTGCTTCAGCCTTGTTCAGCTTCATCTGGAACTGTAGCTGCTGTTGTGCATTGAGTTTGTCACCCTTCATGGAGAAAGGCTTCTGGATGTGCAGGGAGTAGTTCTCGATATAGAGAGGAGCCACATCAATGAGGAGCACGTCACGGGTGATGCCTCCGTAGTTCCACCAGTCGAAGATTTGTGTGGGTACATCTTCTGCATGGCGCTTGTTATCTACTTTCACGATGACGGTGTTCTCGCCATCCTTCAGTTGTTGGGTCACATCGAAATTGAAAGGTGTGAACCCACCGATGTGGTGTCCTACTTTGGTACCGTTCACATAAACGTGGCAGTCATAATTGACAGCGCCGAAGTAGAGCAGGGTGTTGCGTCCCTCTGCAGGATGCCAGTCAAAACTCTTCTTGAACCATACCGTACCTTCGTAGAAGAACAGGCGTTCGTCTCGGGTGTTCCAGTCAGACGGGATGGGCATGGTGGGTGAGGTGTCAAAGTCATACTCCACCAAATCCTCTGGACGCTGTGGTTTGGCATTGCGGAAGAAGCCCCAAGGTGTCGGGTTCATGCGGTAGTCGTAGTAGCCTTCTTCCTGCACATCCACGATGTAGTTCCATTCGCCATTCAGCGAGGTGGTTTTACGTGCCCAAACATTGCCTACCAATGGGAGTGTGGCTGCTTGTACAAATGTGGGGAGAAGTGTCCCCAAAGTGAGTGTCAAAACAAGTTGTAAAAATCTTTTCATGTCAGTAATAAAACAATAGGTTTGTGATAAACTTGGGACAAAGGTAGAAATAAAAACGAAAAAAAACATGATAGAAGGAGGCAATTCTGCATTTTTTCTCCCATCAACTTCATTTTTCTGTTTTTTTCATTCTTTTATCCTTCAAAAAACTTATCTTTGCACGTCACTCTCCTGATGGTGCGAGGTGCTAGACCTTCGTTAAAAAAAGCATAATATACATATGCCTTTCTTTACCTCGAAAGGGAAAGGGGGTCAATAGATGGAGAGAAAAAGGACATGTTTATTTTTATGAGGAAAGTTTTTTTGTCGTTTTTGTTGTTGTGCATGACAACGCTGTGTGTATGGGCACAGGATGCACGACGGTTTACGATTAACGGTCATCTGACGGATGTGGATTCAAAAGAACCGATGGAGCATGTCTCCGTCCAGTTGTTTGTGGCTGCCGACAGTTCTTTCGTGGGGGGAACCATCTCCAACGAAAGGGGTAATTTCTCAGTGGATGTGCCTTCGGTAGGCACGTTTCGGCTGAAGATTTCAGAAGTGGGGTGGCCGTGACAGGTAAATAATCTTAACCCTAACATTAACTCTAAACTCTAAACCCTAAAATAATTTGATAGAAAAATGAAGGATTTTAACTATTATGCGCCGACAGAAGTCGTGTTCGGCGAAAAATCGGAAGAGCAGGTCGCTCGTTTAGTCAAGAAGTATGGTGGAACGAAAGTGCTGGTGCATTATGGTGGGCAGAGTGCCATTCGTTCGGGGCTCTTGGTGAAAATCATAGGTTTGCTTCAAGAGGCAGGTGTTGATTTCGTGAAATTGGGGGGTGTGGTGCCCAATCCGCGTCTTTCGCTGGCTCAGAAAGGCATCGAACTGTGTCGTAGGGAAGGTGTTGATTTCATCCTTGCCGTTGGAGGCGGTAGTGTCATTGACTCCTCCAAGTGCATCGCCTATGGAGTGCCATACGAGGGCAATGTGTGGGATTTCTATCAGGGCAAGGCAAAAGCGACTGCCATGTTGCCATTGGCTGCTGTGCTCACCATTCCTGCTGCAGGCAGCGAGATGAGCGAGTCCAGTGTGATTACCAACGAGGACGGGGATGTGAAACTCGGCTATTCCAACAACCTTTCTCGTCCCAAATTTGCCATCATGAATCCTTGCCGCACCTTCACTCTGCCCCCTTATCAGACAGCGGCAGGTGTGACTGACATGATGATGCACACCATGGAGCGTTATTTCACTAAAGACGACGACATGGACTTGACAACAGATTTGGCTGAAGCCCTGTTGCGCAGCATGAAGAACGCCGTGTTTGCTGTCCTCAAGAATCCCGAAGACTACCGTTATCGTGCCCAGATTATGTGGGGCGGCAGTTTGATGCACAACGGACTGACTGGGTGTGGTATCAGTGATGACTGGGCAACCCATCAGCTGGAACATGAACTCAGCGGTATGTTCGATGTGACGCATGGTGCAGGGTTGGCTGCCGTGTGGCCCAGTTGGGCACGCTATGTGATGCACGAGAACGTGAGCCGCTTTGTGCGCTTCGCTGTCAATGTGATGGATGTCCCCAACGACTTCACAGACCCCGAAGGAACTGCCCTCAAGGGGATTGAGGCAATGGAGCGTTTCTATCATGCCATCGGCATGCCCATCAACATCAAAGAACTCATTGGTCGTGACATCACCGATGCCGAAATCAAAGAGATGACACGTAAGTGCAGTCGTGACCATCATGCCACTTGTGGTTGTCTGAAAGTGTTGGAAGCAAAAGATATGCAAACAATCTATCAAATGGCAAGAGGATGAAAAAGTTCATGTTTTTAGTATGTGGCTGCTTGATGGCAATGAATAGTGTCGCACAGCAGCAATTGGGTCAGCGTGCCCGTGTGCAGTCTCCTGTGGTGAATGCTGATGGTACAGTGACTTTCAATTTCTACAGTCCTTCTGCACAGCGTGTGAGTGTCAGTGGTGACTTCGATGAAATTCGCAACCAGCGCTTGGAGATGACCAAACAGGAGAATGGTGTCTGGACAGTGACGACCAAGGCTTTGAACCCCGAGTTGTATTCTTACAGCCTTTCAGTTGACGGGCAGCGCTTTGTCGACCCTGCCAACAGTTACGTCAATCGTGACATTTCCACGTTGAGCAATATTTTCATAGTGACAAAGTCCGACGATGACAAAGGACATCTTTATTCTGTCAATGATGTGCCACATGGCACGTTGAGCCGTGTGTGGTACGACAGTCCCACATTGGGTCAGCAGCGCCGCATGACAGTCTATCTGCCTGCTGCTTATGATGGCAAGAAAGCTTTTCCCGTCATGTATCTGCTTCACGGACATGGTGGCGACGAGACTGCTTGGGGTGACTTGGGACGTGCTTCACAGATTATGGACAACCTCATTGCGGAGGGTAAGTGTGTGCCCATGATTGTGGTGATGCCCAATGGTAATCCCACTTGCAATGCGGCTCCTGGCTGGTGGCATGAGGGTATGTACACCCCCGATGGGAATGCCTTCAATCAGCGTGGTGCCAAGGCTTCAATGGAAGAGAGTTTCATGGATATCGTCAACTATGTGGATAGCCACTACAAGACCATCAAAAAGCGTTCGGGACGTGCTGTGACAGGACTCTCAATGGGCGGAGGTCACACGTTTGGCATCTCGCGCTTGTATCCTGAAACGTTTGATTACTATGGTCTGCAGTCAGCAGCGGCTCGTGTGCAGCAGAACGATGCGAAGTTCAACGAGCAGATGTCCCGTCTCTTTTCCTCCAAACCTAAGCTCTTCTGGATTGCCATCGGCAAGGAAGACTTCCTCATCCAGCAGAACAACGGACTTCGTCGGTATTTGGATGAACACAAGTATCCTTATGAGTACTACGAGAATGATGGAGGGCACATTTGGCGCAACTGGCGCATCTACCTCACTATGTTTGCCCAAAAGATTTTCCGTGATTAAACCATTGAAAGAGACATCCCCAATACCTATACCAAAGACAAATGAAACACCTGTTATCTTTCGTGCTCCTGATGGCGACGAATCTCAGTTATGCACAAGACTTACAATTGAATGACCGTGAATATTTTGAGCGTCAGGGCGTGAACGTGCTGGTGTTCAGCAATAGTTTCAATGGCGGTTTCAACGATGAGAAGAATTCCGGCATTGAGATCATCCATCATGGGGTGCTGCCCGTCCCAAGCAGGTGTTCTATGGCAATAACCGTGCCGACTTCTCCTTCATCCCAGGTAATGTGGCTCCAGGCTTGCTGTTTCGTCGTCCCGACCACTTCGAGAACTACGATGACTGGCCCTTCCTGTGGGGACAGAACGAAGGAACCATTGCTGGAAACACACAGTACATCATCTTCGGCTCGGCATTGAAGAATATTGTGAATGGTAAATAAATGAATCCGATGAGAAAGACGCTATTATCTGTAGTCGCTTGTCTGTTGTCTGTAGTTTCCTCTCTGGCACAGATTCGCTACAATCAGGTGGGATGCTACCCCGCACAAGAGAAAGTCATTGTTGTGGAGGGAACAAATCCAGAAGGAAAGGTGCGCGTGAGAACACCTAAAGGAAAGGTGCTGACTCCCTCGGTGATGCGTGAAGCCGTTTCGCCTTGGTCGGGCAAGACACGCTACATCGTGGACCTTGGGCAACTCTCCGCCACAGGACATTATCAAGTGAGTGTGGGCGACCAGCAGTGCGATCTGCTGGTGGCAAAGCGTCCATACCAAGACATAGCCAAGGCTTCTCTGCGCCTCTTCTATCTCATCCGTTCAGGCATCGCCATTGAGCAGGGTGGGGCATACAACCGGCCTGTGGGACATCCCGATACCCATGTGCTGGTGCATCCTTCAGCCGCCACAGACCATCGTCCTGCCGGTACTGCCATCAGTTCACCCTATGGCTGGTATGATGCGGGCGACTACAACAAGTATGTGGTCAATTCTGCCTTCAGCATCGGGCTCATGTTTGCTGCCTACGAACAGCAGCTTGGCTACTTTAACAAACTCAACACCGACATCCCCGAAAGCGGAAACCATACGCCCGACCTCTTGGACGAGATGATGTTCAACCTGAAATGGTTGCTCACCATGCAGGATCCCGACGATGGGGGTGTCTATCATAAACTGACTACACCCAATTTCGAGGGCTTTGTCATGCCTGCCGACTGCCACCAACCCCGCTATGTGGTGGCAAAGAGTGTCACCGCCACGCTCGACTTTGCTGGCGTGATGGCAGATGCGGCACGTCTTTTTGCCCCCTGTCAGAAAGACTACCCCGATTTTGTGACACAGGCTACCGAGGCGGCTGAACGCGCCTACCAGTGGGCAAAGGAACACCCGACCGCTTTTTACCGCCAGGAGCAACTCAAAGACCCATCAGTCAGCACAGGCACCTATGGCGATGGCAATGCGCGCGACGAGTTCTTTTGGGCATCGTCGGCACTCTACCGCTTGACTCGAAAAGCAGTCTATTTAGAGGATGCCCGTCAGTATCAGTCCCAACGGTTTTCCACTCCTTCATGGGGCAATGTGTCAGCCTTGGGCACCTTCGAATGGATGGCAGATGATGAACTGCGGGCGACGGATGACGGGCTCCTGATGCAGACGCAGGTGCTTGCCTATTGCGAAGATGCTGTGAAGGAAGTGGGAACATCGTGCTTCCAGTCGCCCTTTGGCAACAATCCCCGTAACTTCGGCTGGGGCTGTCTGGCAGAGAACTGCTGCTGTCAGGCATTCGTACTTCTCTATGCCGATCTGCTTACAGGCACGACAAAGTACCGCCGCTATGCCTTGCAAAATGCCGACTATCTCTTGGGACGCAATGCCACAGGCTACTGCTATGTGACAGGTTTTGGCGACAAATCACCCATGCATCCCCATCACCGCATCTCTGAAGCAGACAACGTGGAAGCCCCATTCCCTGGCATGCTCGTGGGAGGTCCCAATCCTGGGCAGCAGGACAAGCGCGACATGAAGACGGCTGTCTATCCCTCCAACTATCCCGACGAGTCCTACATTGACAACATGGAATCCTATGCCTCCAACGAAATCGCCATCAACTGGAATGCCTCCCTCGTCGCCTTCCTTTGCTACCTCGATGCCCTGTAGAGTTAAGGTCAGAGAGCCTAACGCAATGTTGACAAAAAGCACATAAATCGTATGGCCCTCCCCCCCAACTCTCAACCCTCAACTCTCAACTCTCAACCCTTAACCCTTATGAAACTCTTTCGAATTGGCATCATCGCCACAGGCTGGATAGCCGAAAAGGCAGCCATCACCTTGGATGGGCTTGCCGACTGTGTACCCTACGCTGTAGGTTCACGGACATTGGAAAAAGCACAAGCATTTGCTGAGAAATGGAACATCCCCAAGGCATACGGCTCCTACGCCGAACTGATTGCCGACCCCGATGTGGATATGGTGTATATCGGCACACCGCATTCCCACCACTACGATGTTACGAAGGAGGCGATACTGGCAGGGAAACCCTGTCTGGTGGAAAAAGCCTTCATGGCAAATGCCAGACAGGCAAAAGAAGTGCTGGATTTGGCCCATGAGCGCAAGGTCTTTCTTGCCGAAGCCATTTGGATCCGTTATCAGCCAGCCGTCCAGATGGTGCGCGATCTCATCAGCAGCGGGCGCATCGGCATTCCACGCATGGTTACAGCCACCCTCGGTTACAGCATGGGCGACAAGCCGCGCATCATGCGCCCCGACCTTTGTGGTGGCGCTTTGCTCGACCTCGGTGTCTATGCCCTCAACTTCGTCCGCATGTTCTTCCCCGCAGACATCGTCAGCATGGAAAGCCAGTGCGTGAAGAGCGACACCGGCATGGACTTGACAAATGCCATCAGTCTTGTGCTGTCAGATGGCATCCTTGCCAACGTGCAGAGCAGTGCCGCTTGTGTGGGTGACAACATAGGTGTTATTGCAGGTACCGATGGAAATTTGATCATCGACAACATCAATAACCCCCAGCGCATCACTGTCAACACCCACGACCGTGAGTTTGTCGAGGATATCCATGTGCCCCAGCAAATCACAGGCTACGAATACCAATTCCTTGCCTGCCGTGATTCCCTTGCTGAGGGACTCCTCGAACCACGTGAGATGCCCCATGCTGAAACCCTCTATATCATGCAGTTGATGGATGGCTTCCGAAAGAAGTGGGGCGTTCATTACCCATACGATGATTAATGTTCCTGTTGTCCTCCCTGAAAGGTTGGACAAGCTTCCACGTGTCAGTAAGAAACACCCTGCGCAACTTTTTCAGGTGATCCCCAATTCTCATAACTCGTTGACCCCCAATCATCGCCTTCCAGCACGAAATATTATGCGCTGGAAGAACGAAATATTTCGCGCTGACAGCGTGAAATGTCACGCGCACCGTGCCGATAAACTCCAACAAAAATAATTCATGAAGAATTTGTGGCTAATTGGCTACGCCGAGCTAAAGGTTCATGATAATTTATGTCCAAGATAAAACGCTCTACGTTTGCAGCGAGGAACTTGAGTTACGACCTTCCCTTCAATTGAAGGGCTATAATGAAGTCAAAACGATTATCAATGATATGCAGGTGTCGTTGCATTACTGTCTATTCTGACACAAAAAAGCATTCAGGAAAACAAAAATTAAAATGAAATGTACAAAGATGCCTCAATGAAAGCATTTTTATTCATTCATTCTTTCTTGTCCTTTTATGCCTAATCATTCGTATCTTTGTGGCATAATTTAAATAGGGATTGAATATGAGTCGAGAAGGTCGCAAGGAACTTTTGTTCAAGGCTGCATTCAAATTGTTTGTTACCAAACAGTTTGATGGAGTGTCCATCAGTGATATCGAAAAAGAAACGGGATTGACGAGAGGGGCAGTGTTTTATTATGCAGATACGAAGCGTGACCTCTACGAGATGGTCATGAGGCATTATATGGTCGAGAGTCAAGATGTGAGAAGAAAGGTGCAGCCCCCGTCCAATGCACACTCTTGGAGTACATTGACCATTATATTGATGGCGTCAAAAAGACCATGGATGCCATTGTTTCCATTATTGATGCTTCAGAACGTGACAGAGCCAGTTTATAACTTGCGTCCTTGACGAGTTGTAATTCTGTATTCGTCATTCCGTTGTTTTCTTCTTTTTATTTCAACGCTTCTGAGCCATTGACGATGAATTTCTTCCCGTCCTCAATGACGATGCCATTATGCAAATGACCATCCGTCAGCCTACGGCCCTGCAGGTCGTACTTGCCCGAAGGGTGGTTGCTGTCAGCGTATGTTTCCTTTATTCCTGTGGCCATAGCCTCCTTTATTCCGTCCATCATGTGATGGTTGTAGATGGTGAGGTTAGAGCGGTTGATGATGGTCATGGATGGTCTTCCGCAGTAGTTTGTATCCCACATCATAGGCACCATTCCACGCTCCAGTGCATATTGTACCAGCAACTTGTAGTGGAGTTTGATACTTGCATCATGTTTCTCCTGACTTTCCCCCTGCTGACCACTGACATTACGCCAGTTGGCACCGAACTCGCCAATGAGAACAGGAATTCCTGCATCAACAAACTGTGCTTTCATAAGGTCCAACTGTTCGCGCATAGTGCTTTCCTCGCCACATGTGGCATTGTGCTTTGAACCAGAAACGTGGTTGCCGGCCCCCCAATAGTAGAAGACATTGCCCCACGACTCGTCCTTTTCCATGCCCCAGAACTGCCAAGGATTATAGTAGTGAACCTCCATCATCAGACGGTCGGTGGCAGTAGGGTCATATGGCATCTCACCATAGTATGCATTCGTGTTGTCGATATTTGTGGTTGGTCCCTGCACAATCAACACACGCTTTTCATTGTTTCCTCCGGTTGCACGAACGGTGTTTATGAAGATTGACTCGTACTCTTTCAGTTGAAGCGTAGCCTCAAGAGTATTGGCTTCAGGTTCGTTGAGTCCGGCGAAGAGAAGGCGCTCGTCGTAGTCCTTGAATGTATTTGCAATCTGCTTCCAGATAGCCTCAAGTACGGCCTTGTTCTTTTCCTTCGCCTCGCCAGTAGCAGTGATATTGCGCTCCAACCATCCACCGTCCCAATGCTGGTTGATGATTACATACAGGTCGGCATTCAATGCCATATCAACAATCTCTTTCACACGCGCCATCCATCTTGAGTCAATCTCGTATGTGGAGGCATTGCTTATATGGCCCATCACCCATGCACATGGAATGCGAACGGACTGGAAACCCTGCTGGCGGACAAACTCAAAGAGTTCTGGTGTGCATCGTGTTCCCTGCCACGATGTCTCTGCCCCCAAACCACCTTTGTTGGTGAAGTTGTTTGCGTTGTTTCCAGCCTCAAGCGTGTTGCCCAGGTTCCAACCGATTCCCATGCGTGATGCTACTTCTGTGGCTGAGAGTTCGAAGTTTGCTTGTGCATAAACTGTACATGCTGTCAGTGTAATGATGACCGCTAAAAAGATACGCTTCATATGTTTCCTTAATTCCGCAGCACTATAACATTAAACATATTTTAATATCCTGAGCAACAA
>SAMEA3663010__coassemble_50_pt1 | contig 69394 bp, 62 predicted proteins | sample SAMEA3663010__metabat2_low_PE_015 | metagenome-assembled genome bin SAMEA3663010 (sample SAMEA3663010) | pig gut metagenome | biome: pig gut; feature: pig-associated habitat; material: faeces | place: France | collected 2012 | reverse complement strand
AATCGCTAAATTGTCAAATAAATTGTAAATTGTAAATCGTAAAATTGTAAATGAATTGAAGTTTCGGTTGTTTGATTTACGCCTTCGGCGGCCTCCAAAAAATAAGAAAAAACAAAAGAAAATAAGAAAAAATAGGGCATTGAGGTTATAAAGGTTGTAAGACCTCAAAACCTAACAAGGTTTTTTTCTTGTATTTTTTTATTTTTTCTTGTTTTTCTAAAGCCCGCAAAGCGGTAAAAGAACTTCCGAAAGTTAAATGAAATAAAAAAATAAATGGTAAATTGTAAATCGTAAAATTGTAAATAAAACCATGATACAACTTCACAACATCACCAAATCCTTCGGCACCCTCCAAGTGCTCAAAGGCATAGACCTCCACATCGGCAAGGGCGAGGTGGTCAGCATCGTCGGTCCCTCTGGAGCGGGTAAGACCACCCTTCTCCAAATCATGGGTACCCTCGATACACCCGACAGCGGCTCCGTCATCGTCGATGGCATCGACGTGACACGACTGAAAGACAAGGACATCGCCCGATTTCGCAACCAGCATCTCGGTTTCGTCTTCCAGTTCCACCAACTCCTGCCCGAGTTTACCGCACTCGAAAACGTCTGCATCCCGGCTCTCATCGCTGGCAAGAACAAAAAGCAGACCGAAATGCGTGCCAAGGAACTGCTCGACTACCTCAACCTCAGCGACCGCATCCACCACAAACCCTCCGAACTCTCTGGAGGAGAAAAACAGCGTGTGGCTGTAGCGCGGGCACTCATCAACAACCCCTCCATTATCCTTGCCGACGAACCATCCGGTTCCCTCGACTCCAAGCACAAGGAAGAACTGCACCAACTCTTCTTTGACTTGCGCGACAAGTTCGGACAGACCTTCGTCATCGTCACCCACGACGAGACACTCTCGCAAATCACAGACAGGACCATTCACATTAAAGACGGACTTATTTTATATGACAACGGACAACAGACAACAGACAATGGAGAACAAACCGAAGATAACCCTACGATTGGGCAAGAGGAACCAACTGAAGGTCTTGCGTGAGAAAGACCATGGTGTTTATCTCGAGGGCGGCGACATCGGCGACATCCTGTTGCCCAAACGCTATGTGCCACAAGGCACCAAAGTCGGTGACATCCTCGACGTCTTTCTCTACCTCGACCAAGACGAACGCCTCATCGCCACCACAGAGCACCCACTTATCGAGGTAGGACAATTCGCCTACCTCGAATGCACATGGACCAACGAATATGGCGCTTACCTCAATTGGGGCTTGATGAAAGACCTCTTCTGCCCTTTCCGTGAGCAGAAAGTGCGCATGCAGCGTGGCAAACGCTACCAAGTCTATTGCTACATCGACGACAAAACCTACCGCATCGTCTGCTCCAGCAAAATTGAGAAGTTCCAGAAAGCCATCAGCGAGAAACTCTCAACGCCCAACTCTAAACCCTCAACCCTAAACTCTAAACCCTCAACCCCTCCCGACCGTCGTGTCCTTATCGGCGATTTCTCCACCCGCCTTTTTGAGCACCTCAAACTCTCCGAGAAGGGCTATACCCCCTATCACGACAAATCTCCTGCCGAAGAAATCTACGCCATGTTCGGTGTCAGCAAGAAAGTCTTCAAGCAGGCAGTCGGCGACCTGCTCAAACGTGAACTCATCCAAATCAAGTCCGACGGCATTGAACTGACCATCAAGGGAAAAACCACAGGCATCGAAGAATGACCATGCCACAGATTCTGTTCATCCTTTTCACTCTCATCACCCTTCCGCTTTCTGCACAGCACCCTCACCAACCTTCAAACCACACTGGCAGAACGTGGTGACCTCCGCTATATGTTCCCTGCACAAGTCACTCTGCAGCTTTAGTAGAGTAAGTATCTTCTGTGGGATATTGGTAAAATTGCCTGTTGTGAGGCATCATTTCCTTTTCTTTATACAAATCCTTTTGTATATCCAAAAAGAAATCGCGCAGACCGATGGGCGTCATCTGCAGTTTCGTCATGGCATCCGTTGTGGAGTGATACTTCATGTCGATGAGCGTTGGCAGTTTGTCCATGCCCAGTTCCTTGAAACCATTGCGCACATACATGTCGAGGATGAAGTCGGCAAACTCCTGTTGCTGCTTGGTCACCTTCTTCCGCAAGTCTTCGCGCACAATCAGTGCCCTCCGTTCGCGCTCCATCGGTGTGGTGTTGTAGGCCAAGAATGCCAGCACGTCCAGCATGTCGCACTTCTCCATTTGCAGGAAACGGCGCATGATTTCCAACTTGTCTTCTTGAAACCCTGAACGCTCCAACAACTCCAGCAACTGCTCACGGGTGTCGGGTTGGCTCCATCGCTCACGCAAATCATCCTCGCCATCCAGAAATTCCGGCAATGCGCCAAAGAGTCGCTTCACATACTCTCCGAGTGTCAGCAACTCATCGCCAAACTGGATGCGTTCTTCCCAGTCGGTGTGCAGCGTGAGCGAACGCAACTTCGAGAGTTTCACCACGATTTGTTTCTTCGGTTGCCCACCGTCGCAGGTGCAGGGCAGATGTCCGCACACAGGGCAAGGCGTAGGCACCTTCGGAGGACACACACAGGGGTTTTGTCCACATTGGGGGCAGACACCTTGGGGGCTCTTCTTGCAGGTGCAAGGATAATTGCCGCATATCGGGCAGAAAGGGTCGCCATCCCATTCGGGGTCTTGGAAGTTGCTCGATGCACCCACAAAGTCGTAGAGAGTGAAGAAATACTTGCCCTCAAACAGGCGAGTGCCGCGACCTAAGATTTGCTTGAACTCCACCATGTTGTTCACAGGGCGGAGCAGCACGATGTTCCTCACGTTTCGGGCATCCACCCCGGTGGAGAGTTTCTGCGAGGTGGTCAAGATGGTGGGGCGCAAGAGGTCGTTGTTCTGGAAGAGTTTCAGCATCTTCTCCCCCTTGTCGCCATCGTCAGCCGTCACCCGTTCGCAATAGTTCGAGTCGGGCACACGCTTCCAGCGGTTCATCATCGCCGCAATCTGCAAGGCATGGTTCTGAGTGGCACAGAACACCAGCGTTTTTTCGTTGGGGTCAATCCTGCCCAACAACTCCTTCACCCTGTGTTCGTCACGCTCCTTCAGTTGGATGTCTCCCTTGTAGAAGTCACTCTCCGTATAGACCTTCTTCTTGTCAATCTCACCCTCCACATCGTCGTTGGGATTATACTGATAGGTGTCGATGTTGCTCGTTGCCACCTGCACACGGAAGGGGGTCAAGAAACCGTCTTCAATGCCCTGCTTCAGCGAGTAGGTATAGACAGGACTGCCAAAATATGCGTAGGTGTTGGCATTCACCTTGCGTCGGGGAGTGGCAGTCATGCCCAACTGCACGGCAGGCTCAAACCAGTTCATCAGTTCCCGCCATTCGCTCTCGTCGTTTGCTCCGCCACGGTGACACTCGTCGATGATGATGAAGTCGAAGAAATCCCTCGGCCATTGCTTGTAGTAAGGTTCGCCACCTTCTTCCGCACTCCCCATCACCGTCTGGAAGATGGTGAAGTACAGATGTCGCGCTGTAGGCAGACGGTCGTTGTGCTTCTTGTCGTGAATCAGTTCGGGTGTCACACGCTCCATCGCATCCTCGGGGAACTGCTCAAAGTCGTTCTTCGCCTGGTTCGCCAATATGTTGCGGTCGCTGATGAAGAGGATGCGCGGTTTTTTATCAGTGCCTCTGTAGTTGACTTCGTCTTCATTCGTCACGACTCGGTCATCTTTGAACGAGTTCAGATGGCTCTCACTGTTCCGAATGTTCCAATTGGTTTCGTAGAGTTTCCAGCAGATTTGGAAAGCCGTGTAGGTCTTTCCCGTGCCTGTCGCCATCGTGAGCAAGATGCGTTTCTGCCCCATAGCCACAGCACTCAGCACATTGTCGATGGCAATTTCCTGATAGTAGCGAGGTTCACGGCCGCCACCACGATTCAGCGCACAGAGGTTGAACTTGTCGCGCCATTCGTTGTGCTCCGTGTAGGTCATCGCCCACAACTCTTGCGGACTTGGGAACTTCGCCACGGGACCTTCTGTGGAAGGGATGATGTAGTTGCCCTCGCTGTCCTTCACACCCATGTCAATGCCCCAAATCTCATCACCGTTGGTGGCATAGGCAAAGCGGATGTGCAGCAACTCGGCGTACTCTTTCGCCTGTGGAATGCCCACACTCACATCCTTTTCGTCGCTCTTCGCCTCAATCACCGCCAACTTCCGCTTCCTATATTCCAGCAGATAGTCAGCCTTCTTCGGGTGTCGGTTCTGGGGCAAGGAACTCACCTGACCCGGTGCAATCTGATAGGCACGTTGCTCCGTCAGTATCTCACTTTCAGGCACTTGTTCCCATCCCACGCCATACAGCGCAGGGTCAATCTTCTTTCGTCGGGTTGCTGTTTCGTCCATGTTTCTGTTCTTTTAGAGCCTTCTTCATACATGGCACAGAAACATGACTAATGCATCTTATTTCTTCTGATACACTTTTAAGGGTTGTCGTGCAGTGGAGCGGATGCTGAGTACCGTCAATCTATGTGAGTCGTAGCGAAAAATGATGATAAAGCCCATTAGATAAGTAACCACACAAAATTATCTTATACAATGATGTCTCTTCTTTTCGCCGCAAGCGGCTTGTTTTCTCGGACAATAATTTCCAATAATTGACGATAATTTTATCCAATAATTATTATTGGAACCAATTTTTGGAAATTATTGGTAATTATTGTCCGAGAAAAATGCGGCTTGCCGCATCATATAAACTATTTTTGTTCACCTACTTAAAAGAAACGCACATTGTCGCGTGTTGATGGGCTACTGGCTGTGGGCATCAATGCCAGCCGCTCAAGATCCGCCATCAGATTTTTCAATAAGCGTCGGCTATATACGTCCGACCCATTGCGTTTGTCATAGAACGTCAGAATCTTCTGCAACTGTACGGTGGAGCGACGGTTAAAAGTAATCAGTCGAGCCATTGTGAAAACATCGTTTTGAATTCATCCATCGAAACGACTTCACCGCGTTCCACTTCTGCCAACTCTTCCTCTAAGTCAGGAGTGACCTGCAAAACACCATCTACCACATGAGCGTATGCCACATCGTAGGGAATGGCCACATCCTCATAAGTGTATGCAGCATTCATCGCAGGTTCATGCGCTGTCAGGGTGCTGTTGTCTTCTTCTTCCATTAGTGGATAAGGCTTTCTTTCTTCCATCGTTCTGGTATTTTGTCGCAAAGATACGACACGATTCCGAAAGTTCCAAACTTTTTCCACTAAATCTGTGCCATGATGTCAAAGAGCGATGATATAGTTTTCTTTCTTATTCAAATACTTCTCTTAGCATTGCTTGTTTGAGGGCATCGCACTCGGCAAGGGTCTTCTGCTGCAATTCCTCTAACTTGCGGATAGTGGAGGAAAGGGAGTCGAGGTGGGAGACGATGGAGTGCTGCTCCACAAGGTATGGTACATGGATTTTATGTCTTTCCCATTTCCCTTTGCTGATTATTGGCAACGTGGCTTGTGCACTCTTGGCTTCCTTTATTATATCATCAAGAAACTTCTTGTCAAGCATAGCATAATAAACAAACTTTGGACTATAATTAGACTTGGGTGTAATGGTGTTTATCTGCTGATTACACGTTACCTCTTTTGTGGAAAATCCCATTTTCCCGACACTGCCAATACAACACATCAGTATTGAATTCGCTTTTATCAGTCGACTTCTTTCAACACCTTTCTCACTTAACTTTATTTCACTTTCATAGTTGATCCCTCCCATACCATCGAAGTTAAGTTCTGCAGGTCTGATAAACGATATATACTCTCCATAATTAGATGTATCACTCTTTGGTGGTGTTGTTCCTGTTTGTGTGATACCAACTTCTTTAAGCGTTTTCTCTTCCCATCCCTCTTTGGGTCTCATACATTCAGTGAGTTCTGCTTGGAAGAGTTTGCGGGCTTCGTTGAGTTGCTTTTCGGCATTGGCTTTGAGGGCATCGATATGGGAAAAGGCAGTGTCTAAACGGGAAGCGATGGAATGCTGCTCGGAAAAGTTGTCTGGATAAGAGAGTTTGACTTCTGCCAGTGCTTTCGTGTCGAGGTTTTTTTGAGCAGTGCCACGTCCAAGTGAATAAATTGTATTGTTCAGATATAAAATTTGCCAATCCATAAAGGTTTGAATCATACATGCTTTTTTCATGGAAAGAGTCAAACCGCTATCATTCAAGAAAAATTTACCTTTCACAAAACGTGTGCATTGTTCCGACATTCCAAATCGAGAAATCACCATACAATCTTCTCTATTATAAGTGTCCATCCTAAATGTCTCTCCACCTCCTCCATAAACAGGATATGTAGAACCAGCGTCACGGCTGCGGACAACTCTTGTCCCAAAATCAATATTACAAACCTCCCCCAACTTCTTATAACTCCATCCTTCTTTCATCCTACCATCTCCTTTATTTCGTTCAACAAAGATTGGGATTCCTCTTGGAGTTCGAGCAGGGAACTGACGATTTCGGCAGATGTGCGTTCATCCACCTCTTCCACCTTGTTGGGGTTCTTCACGCTGAGGTCGTAGTCCTTGCCGAGGGAAGAGACATCGATGCTCCACGAGTTTTCGCTGTCGGCTTTCGTCTTTTGCAGGGCGAGGAAGTCGGCAAGGTCGTCCTCGTTGAGGGCATTGGTCTTGCCGAGATTGCGGCCGGGATTCAGTTGGTAGTACCAAATTTTCTTCGTGGGTGTGCCCTTGTCGAAGAAGAGGACGACGGTCTTCACGCCTGCCCCTTGGAACACACCGCTGGGGAGGTCGAGGATGGTGTGGAGGTTGCACTGCTGCAAGAGCAACTGACGGAGCGCCGAGGCATCGCCGTTGCTGAGGAAGGTGTTCTTGATGACGATGCCAGCCCTGCCACCCGTCTTGAGCATCTTGATGAAGTGCTGCATGAACATGTAGGCAGTCTCGGAGGTGTTGATGTCGAAGTTCTGCTTCACCTCGCCTCGTTCGCTGCCACCAAAGGGCGGATTGGCAAGAATCACGTTCTTGCGGTCTTTCTCCTGAATCTGCGAAAGGTTCTCTGCCAATGTGTTGCCACGGATGATGTTGGGTGCTGCCACACCGTGGAAAATCATGTTCATGGTGGCGATGATGTAGGGCAGCGGCTTCTTCTCCTTGCCGAAGAAGGTGTCCTCTTGCAAGGTCTTGTTGTCGGCAGTGCTCTTCACCTTCTGGTTCATGTAGGCGAACGCCTCGCAGAGGAAACCAGCCGACCCACAGGCAGGGTCATACACCGTTTCGCCAATCTGGGGGTCAACCACTCGGACGATGGTGCGGATGAGCGGACGGGGCGTGTAGTACTCGCCTCCGTTGCGCCCGGCGTTGCCCATCTTGGCAATCTTGCTCTCGTAGAGCAGGGTCATTTCGTGCTTGTCTTCGGCGGTCTGGAAGTGCAGTTGGTCGATGAGGTTGATGACCTCGCGCAGGTTGTAGCCCGAGGTGATTTTGTTGCGCAGTTCGGCAAAAATCTCCCCAATCTTATACTCCAGGGTCTTGGCACTCGATGCCGTCTTCTGAAACTCGCGCAGAGTGGGGAAGAGTTTGCCATCCACAAACTGAGTCAGGTCAGGCCCCGTCATGGCATTCACCGTGTCGGGCGAGCCGTCAGCCTTCTTGGGTGCAGCCCATTGGCTCCAGCGCAGATAGCCCGTGATGATGGGCTTGTAGGTCTTGCCGCTGAGCAGGGCATTCATGGCCTGCTCCTGCTCCAGGTCGTCGAGATACTTGAGAAAGAGCAGCCACGAGGTCTGCTCGATGTAGTCCAGTTCGGTGCTGCATCCTGCTTCGTTGCGCAAGATGTTGTCGATGGCATTGAACGTCTGTTCGTATTGCATAGGTGTAATGATTTATATTCTCCAAATAAAAACGTGGATGTTTGACTTCTGCCCGTTCGACATTCCAGGCCTACCACAGCCATCGCAATAAACAGACAGAGAAACACCCACGCTGGAGAATATAGTACACCCGTAAAGTGTGCATGAGGGCACATGACCCTCACAGCACACTACGGAGAGTATATACTACACCCCGTGGCAGTCACTCAGCATTGTTCTTGAATGCGATTCGATTGTGGTAGTTTAGAATGTCCAAAAACAAGCGTCAGCAACGCCTTTCAATTATGTATTTATCCCCTGCTTATCCACCCCAAAGTGGAACTTTGCAAGAGAACAATGGCAAAGTAAGCAAATAAAAGTAAAACCACCAAACTTTTCCTTATCTTTTTTTGAAAGAAGCAGTTTGAGAAGCAATTTGAGTTCCACGCAAAAGAAAAGTCATTGGATTTTCTCGCACAAAATTTATGAAGGTTCACGTTAAATATAAAATCAATGGGTATTCTTTTTAACATATAATGCCCATATAATGCCACAAAATTGCTCTCTCACATGAAATATTCCTCCAAAAGGAGTGATTTTCTCAGATTTTATGCTTATCTTTGCATGTCATTGACGATTTTTGCTTGTCTTGATTTGCAGCACTAAGGTAAGTGAAAAATCTGATATGGCAAAATCCCGAGCAACTTTTTGTTGCTCAGGTGCTTATAAAAAAGTTGAACTAAAGTGCTGCGGAATTTAGATAATGGACAAGAAAATCACAACAGTTATAACAGTAGGCATGATGGCAATCTCAATGACATCATGCTCTACAGGAGCTTTGCTTTCCGGCAAGACATACAATATCACTGAACTCAATGGCACAGCATTGCCAGGAAGTGAAATGTCGCCAGCATTTATTTCATTCAAGGATGGTGAGATCAATACTTCGGTAGGATGCAACAGAATCTTTGCACCATACAAGGCTCTGAAGGATGGAAGCATCACGATCTCTGAGGGCGGTGCAACGAAGATGTTCTGCCCAGACGTTCTGAGAGAGGACGAATATCTCGCAGCACTTAACAAGGTAAAGCGTTACGAGATAGACGGCAAAACAGTGTCGTTCTATGATGAAAACGGCAAGCTGCTTTTCAAGGCAACTGAGAAATAGTTGCTTCTATAACAGACGGAAAAGGCATCGTCAGGTATCAATAAATACTTAACGATGCTTTTTCTTTATTCTTACGTGAGTTCGGTGTAAGAATTACGCCTTCGGCGGCTTGAAAAAAACAAGAAAAAACAAAAGAAAATAAGAAAAAAAAATAAAGAACGTGGAGTGCTTTTTTCTTGTATTTTCTTATTTTTTCTTGTTTTTCTGAAGCCCGCAAAGCGGTAAAAAGATTTCCGAACCGTGAATGCTCTTACACCGAACTGACGTTGTTCTTGTAGCACAAGCATTCACCTCACCCACTGCTCCGGGTTCAGACGTGTGCTTTCCTGACGGAGTTGGAAGTGGAGGATGTAGCGTCCGTCGGAGTCTTGTCCGATGGCACCGAGGGTGGCTTTGGTCTTGACACTCTGACCTTTGCGGACAGAAACGGAAGAAAGACCTGAATAGACGGAGATGTAGGAGCCGTGACGGAGCATGACGATGTAGGAACCGCCATACTGGAAGACGGAACTGACGGTACCATCAAAGACGGCACGAGCGGCACAGCCTTGCTGACCTCGAATGTCAATGCCTTTGTTGTCGAGGGTGATGTTGCGCAGTCCTGCCACGGAGTAGTTGCCGTAGTGTCCGACCACGCTGTAACTGCCTGTGATAGGCATCGGAAGGCGACCTTTGTTGCTGGAGAAATTGCTGGACAGACGGGCATCGGCACTGGCATCGTTGCTCTTCCATGCCTCAAACTTCTCGCGTTCCGCTTTCTCTTCCTTGGCTGCCACCTTCACGTTGGCATCGGCGGCCTTGGCATCGGCATTGGCTTTCTCGGCAGCCTTGCGGGCGGCTTCCTTCTCGGCGGCAGTCTTGGCAGCACGTTTGGCGGCCTCGGCGGCTTCAGCAGCCTTGCGCGCCTTTTCGGCAGCGGCTTTGGCTTCGGCCAGTTTGCGTGCCTTCTCACGTGCTTCGGCTTCGGCTTTCTTTCGGGCTTCTTCTGCCTTGCGCCTGCGTTCTGCCTCGGCACGTCGCTGGGCTTCTATCTCGGCTTGGATGATGCGGTCAATCTCGGCATTGAGGGCTTGTTCCTTCTTCTTATAGTTCTGTATCTGTTGCTGCACGGTGGCGATGTTCTTGTTGAGGAAGGCGACTTGTGTCTGTGCGCTTTCCTTCATGCCTTGCAGGGTTTTCTTCTGCTGTTCGACAGTTTGCAGGTTAAACTCTTTTTGAGTCTTGGCTGCAAGCAGTTCGTTTTGTTTTGCCTTCACTTCCAGTTGCTTCTCTTTGAGGAGTTCGCCCTGTGCCTTCTGGAAGGTGGAGTATTCTTGCATATAGCGCATGCGCCGCACCATCTGGGTGAAGTTTTCGGCAGAGAAGATGAACATGAGTTTGTTCTGCACGGAACGGTTCTTGCGCATATAGACCATTGCCTTGGCATAGCGTTTCTTCTTGGTGTCGAGTTCCTTCTGCAACTTGACAAGTTGGGTGTTGAGCGTGTCGATGGTGGAGGAGAGTGACACGATGTCACGATTGAGGCTGTCAATGGACTGCTGCTGCTTGCCTATCTGGTGGTCGAGCACCAAGACGCTGTCGAGACTTGCCTTGACATTTTTGTTGAGTTGGGCGAGTTGTGCTTGTGACTGCTGACGTGCTTTCTCCGCAGCGGCTTTCTCGTTGCGGAGTCGGGTCTTCTTGTCAACAGGCTTCTGCTGTTTTTTTTGCTGAGTGGTGGTCTTTTTAGTGGTTGTGGTCTTCGTGGTGGTCCGCTTAGTGGCAGTGGAAGCCTTTCCCCTGCTCTGGCCCCACGAAGGAGTGAGAAGTGAAACACTAAAAACTAAAAGTAATAATGCCCTGCCTACTGTCTGCATCAATGATGAATTTACAATTTGACCATTTACAATGTACCATTTATTGGGCCATTCTCAATTCCCTATGATGCTGCCAAAGAGTTTGTTGGCATCGGTCTTGGTGTATTTGCCCGACACAGCGGTGTGGGCATCCCAGTTGGCATTGCTGCCTTTGTCGGAGAGCCTGAGGTCGAGTTTTATGTCTTTCTTGGCAGGGATGGTGTAGGCAAACTTGTCGCCTTTCTTTGCCTCTTGCCAGAAAAACTCCTGAATGGTGTTGAAGTCGATGTTGCGACTCTTCAAGGCTGAGAATTCCTCGTAGTTGGTGTCAACGTAACGCTTGTTGACACGGTCGATGATGAGCACCTTGTCGGGAGAGAGTTCAAGCCTGCCAATCTCGGCAATGCCCAAAAGAGGATCCACGAGGGTGAGTTGGATGACATCTCCATAGCGCATACGAAGGTTACCACTGGTGGTGACATCCTTGCCTTCCTGGGTGATGGTGACACGCACCTTGGAGGTGAAATTGGTGCCCACAGCCACCTTCATCTTGTTGAGGTCGGGGTCTTGACGGTCGGGCTTCTTGGTGGAAGTCGTCGGAGTGGTGATTGTGGTGGTGGGCTTGGTCTTGTCGTTCTTGTCCTTCATGGCTTTCTTGCTGGAATGGCAAGATGCCAACGTCAGCACCAAAAGGAAAGAGAAAAGTGAAAACCAACCCATGCGCTGGGCGAATGTCTTGAGCATCTTATTCATCATTTGTATGGACTATTTTTTCTTGGCTTTTTTGTTGATTTGTTTGATATGGTCTTGCACGTCGTCACTCATTTCCTCTCCGTCACGTTCCATGAGTTCTACAACTTTATCCATGTATTGCTTGGCTTCGTCGTAGCGTTTCTGCTGGAAGAGCACCCATGCATAGGTGTCGAGATAGGTAGAGTTGTCTGGCTCCAGTTCGTTGGAAAGACGGCTCATTTCCTCTGCCCGCTGGAGGTCTTTCTTCTTGAGGGAGAGGTAGTAGGCATAGTTGTTGAGCACCATCGCATCGTTCTTTTTATAGACCAAGCAGGAGTCGTATGCCTGAAACGCCTTGTCGTCTTCTCCAAGACTATGGTAGAGGTCGCCCAAGAGGGCATACATATTGACACAGAGTTGTAGTTTGTTCTCGTTGTCACTATTCTCCACATGATTGAGCCCTGCACGAAAAGCTTCTGCCGCTTTCTCCTTTTCGTCGAGTTGGAAGTAACCCACACCCAAATAGTAGTAGAAAACAGGGTCTGCGGCATTATAATCGACTGCGGGTTTGCACACATTGATGATGCCAAGCGTGTCGTTGGCTTCGACTGCATAGGCAAGCAACTGCTGACGTGCCATATCGTTTTCAGGGTCAATGTCAAGCATCTGTTTCAAGTAGGGCTTGACCTCGTCGGCAGGCATCCGCTTGGTGACCATATAGCGTACCTTGAGTTCAAGGATGCCTGTCTGTTCCTGTGGTTGTTGCAAAACTTTGTCAAAGAGAGACAAGAGTTGGGTGGAATCGGCATTGGTGGTAAGGTTTTCGCGCACCAGCACCCCCAACATTCTCACCCTTGTGGCATCATCCACATCCTTGTTGGTCAGAAGTCTTGTGAGGTAATCCTGATAGTGTGCCGTATCGCCTTCCTGATTGTAGAAATTTGCCATAGAGAGCAAGAGGGTCACATTCTCAGGATCCTGTGCCTCCACCATCTGGAACTGTTTCAGTGCTTCTTCCTTCTTGCCTGCATCGAGATAAAGGTCACCAATGACCACCTGATAGCGCAAGTCGTTAGGATATTCGTCGGCAAGGTTTCTCATCTCCTCAAAGGCACGCGCCTCATCGTTCATCTGCAAGAAGAGACGGAACTTCTCCATGGAGAGTTGTTCGCTCTTCCCTTCTTTTACTTCAATCTTATCGAGCACCTCCACCATCTTGGCATAGTCATTCTTTTTCTCATAGAGTTCGAGCAGCATCATCAACACCTCCCCTTTCTCGGGAAAGATGCGCGCCATCTCCTCCACACATTGCAACGCTTCATCGTTGCGGCGATTGTCGAGATAGAGCGTGACGAGATGATTCTTGTACCAATAGTTGTTGGGATAAAGTCTGCATGCCTTCTCCAAAGCCTTGATGGCAAGCGTGTCATTCTTCGCATAGCGATAAAGTTCCGCCAACTCATAAAGGACAGCCCCCGATTCAGGGTCGAGTTGATGGCAATAGTCAAACAAGTCGATGGCAGCATCGTAGTTATTGGCAAGTTTCTGCCGCATCGCCTCCTGAAAGATATAGTTGAACTTTGTCTGTTGTGCCGAGACAACGGAGAAAGAACAACAAAAAACTAAAAAAGATAATATCCTTATGATTGCTTGCATCGCGTTAACCTAAATGGTAAATCACCCAATTGTGCATTGTAAATTGTCAAATGGTAAATCACTTGGTTCCACTGTGTCCGAAACCTCCAGCACCGCGTTCGGTCTCGTCGAGCACTTCCACCTCCACCAGTTGGGGCTGTTCATGCTTGGCAATCACCATCTGAGCGATGCGTTCGCCATCGTTGATGACGAAAGGTTCGTTGGAGAGGTTGACCAAGATGACACACACCTCGCCACGATAGTCAGCGTCGATGGTGCCAGGGGTGTTGAGCACAGTGATGCCCTTCTTGATGGCCAAGCCAGAACGGGGACGCACCTGTGCCTCATAGCCTGCAGGCAGTGCCATGAAAAGTCCTGTGGGAACCAATGTGCGTGCCATAGGAGCCAGTGTGATCGGCTCGTCAAGATTGGCGCGCAAATCCATGCCAGCCGACTGCGGAGTGGCATAGGCAGGCAGTGGGTGGTGTGACTTATTGATAATCTTCACTTCCATAGTTGACAAATTTTGATGCAAAGGTAATGAATAATTAGGAATTAGGAATTAGGAATTAGGAATTTTTACCATTTGAATTGTTTCATTTCCCATTTATTCACTACCTTTGCATTCCATTCCTAATTCCTCATTTCTAATTCCTCATTTCTAATTCCTCATTGCAGAAGAATGAATTGGCAACAATTGATATCGAATAAACGGCTGGGGCAGGAAGACCTGCACGTCAACAAAAAGGATGACCGTACGGAGTTCAAACGTGACTATGACCGTCTCATCTTTTCTGCCCCTTTCCGCCGTATGCAGAACAAGACCCAAGTGTTTCCGCTTCCTGGCAGTGTGTTCGTACACAACCGATTGACTCACTCGCTGGAAGTGGCGAGCGTGGGGCGCAGTCTGGGCGACGATGTGGCACATAAACTCATTGCCCGCCACCCCGAACTTGACGGCACCCTCTTTGCCGAGATCGGCTCCATCGTGTCAGCCGCCTGCCTTGCTCACGACATGGGCAACCCACCCTTCGGTCACTCGGGCGAACGTGCCATCGCCTCCTACTTCAGCGAGGGCGACGGCATCAAGTATAAAGGGCAACTCACTCCTGAACAATGGGCTGACATCACCCACTTTGATGGTAATGCCAACGCTTTCCGTCTGCTGACCCATCAGTTTAAGGGACGGCGCGTGGGTGGCTTCGTGCTCACCTACTCCACCCTTGCCAGCATTGTGAAATACCCCTTCCCCGCGATTGAAGCCACTAAACAGAAGTTTGGCTACTTCACGCAGGAACAGTCTCTCTACGAACGTATTGCCACCGAACTCGGCATTGACCGCTCTGCTACGGGATGGCATCGTCATCCCCTCGCTTATCTGGTGGAGGCTGCTGATGATATCTGCTACGAGATCATGGACATAGAAGATGCCCACAAACTCAAAATCCTGTCTTTTGAGGAAACCCGCACCCTCATGTTGGGATTCGTGTCGCCTGAGCGTCGCGAGCACATCATCCAACGGGCTGCCGATGTCAGTGACCTCAACGAACAAGTGGCTTACTACCGTTCCTGTGCCATCGGAGAACTTGAAAAGGAATGTGTGCGTGTGTTTGTGGAGAATGAAGAAGCCATCCTCCATGGCACTTTCGGGAAATCGCTCATCGACTATTCCTGCCCACTGGTACACGATGCTTACGAAGCGTGTGTGAAAGTAGCGATGAGCCGCATCTACCGCAGCCGCGATGTGGTGGATACCGAATTGGCAGGTTACAAAATCATCTACACGCTCATGGGTCTTTTCATTCATGCCGTGATGAATCCTCAGCATGCTTACAGCCGCCTGCTGCTCGACCGCGTATCGTCTCAGTATGAGGTGGATAGCCCCGACACTTATGTACGCATCATGGCGGTACTCGACTACCTCTCCGGCATGACCGACGTGTTTGCCCTCGACCTCTACCGCAAGATTAACGGCGAGAGCCTCCCCATGATCTAACCAGCCCACGCGCTGCCAGCCCATGCGCTGGGCGATTTTTCAAAAAAGGTTGTAACTATTCAGCGAAAGAACATCAACTTGCTTTTTCTGAAACTAATATGAATAATTAGAATAATTTTGACCACTAATGTCCTAATTATTAAAATTGATGGATAAAATTATTCAAATTATTGCAATTTGTTTCTTAAAATCCACCACCAAGGGTGATTCGCTGAATAGTTACACCCCTTTAACTCCCTAATAAAAAAAGTAAATGATAAAAGATGAATACAATATTTATCGTCCTTCCCATCCTCACCCTGCTCATGTTCGACCTCGGACTGACGCTGAGACCTCATGATTTCCAACTGATTGTTCAACGTCCCTTGCCTGTACTCGCAGGAGTCATCGGACAAATCGTCTTGCTGCCCCTTATTGCTTGGGCTGTAGGGTGTATCTTCCATCTCGATGCCCTCTTCTTTCTCGGCATCATGCTCATTGCTTGCAGTCCTGGAGGCAGTTCCAGCAATGTGTTCTCCATGTTGGCACGAGGTGATGTGGCACTTTCCGTCACCCTCACGGCATGCAGTTCCATCATCACCCTCTTCACCGTGCCGCTTATCATGGCATGGGTCACGGCTTCTATCGGCACAGGTGCTGACGTGCATCTGCCTGTGGGCAACCTGCTGATGCAGAACTTGGTGTTGATGGCGGTGCCTATCCTCATCGGAGTGGGCGTAGGCATGAAATGGACATCGGCAGCCAACCACATCCACAATGTGCTGAAACGTGCTGCTTTCCCCGCCCTCATTCTCCTTGCCACGGTGTTCTTTCTCCAACACAAAGAGACCATCGTGCGCGAGTTTCCTTCCCTCGGACTTTGCATCACCGTTCTCATCTTGATTGCCATGAGTGGTGGAGCCATTCTTTCTTACATATTCCGACTGAAGGGTGCAGAACAACGCACGATTGTCATTGAGGTGGGCATGCAGAATGCCGCCCAAGCCATCACGGTGGCTTGCAGTCCGTTGGTGTTCAACAATGAAACAATAGCCATCCCTGCCATCATCTATGCCTTGATGATGAACGTGCTATTGCTCATTTATGTGGGTATCGTCAAGAGAAGAAACTAATTCAAGTTTTGCAAGTAGAGAACTAATACTCAAAGGCACTGCCGCCCAAGAACTCACGCAGAAGGGAATGAGGAGGCAGAAGGTCAATGGGGATGTCGTGGAATCTCCTGAGCACCCATATCAAACGCTGTGCCTCTTCGTAGTTGGGGTCGTCAGATGGAACATTCTCCAATAGCGGGAGGGCTTTCTGCTTGAGCAAAGCAAGTTCATACTGAAAAGCGGTGCAGAAATTGACATCAGCATTCTGCTGAAAGGGGACAATCCATTTTTCTTCGCCTCGACGTACAGAGGGCCAACGGGCAAGGGTCTCGGAGGCTGTGGTGTTGCGGAACTGAGAGTCGCGCACCATGCGGCGAATCAGACGGTTGTCGGTGGTGCCATAGTAGGTGCCATCGTCATCTTTTGCGACGGTAAGTCCTGAAATGTAGATGCGGAAGAGGTTCTCGTCTGGGATACCACCCGTCAGCAAAGGATTGAGGGCGTGAATGCCTTCCATGATGAGGATGCTGCCAGGCTTCAGGCGTATGCGGTTGCCACTCTTGACGCTCTTGCCTGTTGGGAAGTCATAGCGCGGCAGTTCCACCTCTTCACCTGCAAGGAGTTGTTGGAAATGTTGCTGAAAGAGGGGCACGTTGATGGCATTGATATGCTCGTAGTCATAATCGCCCGATTCATCGCGTGGCGTGAGTTCACGGTCAACATAGTAATCATCGAACGAGAGGCATTGAGCGGAAAGTCCGTTCTCTTCAAGCCCCATGCTGAGTTTCTTGCTGAAAGTGGTCTTCCCGCTTGACGAGGGTCCCGCTATGAGCACGGCTTTTACCTGTGGGCGCGCTGCGATGGCTTTGCCAATCAGTTCGAAGCCACGCCACTGAAGCGCCTCAGCCATCTTCACCATCCGATATGCCTTGCCTTCGTCAATGATACGGTTCATCATGCCAATGGAATAACAGACAGCCTTCAGACGCTTGGTAAAGAGGTACTTTCCTTTCACGCGAGTCACCAGATATGCGATGACCTCGTCAATTGGTTTGTCACCCAACTCCCGATGGAGTTGTTCTGTAATCTTCAGAAAGGCAGCGTTGACTTCAAATTTCTCTGTGCTCCGATTGTTGCGGATGGCAAAGGTGGTGGGGGTACTCATAAGGATAATAGTTTTAGGTTTGCACGACAAAGGTAAGCATTTCATGTGAAAAGTGAAAAGTGAAAAGTGAAAAATCAAAAATTCCTGCCATTCCAATGGGAGGATTCTTACATTTTTCACTTTTCAAGCACACTTGAAAAAACATTTCTCGCTTTTCTTTGGTCACTTTTCACTTTTTTCCTACCTTTGCACCCGCTAAACGGGAAAATGGCCCCATAGTTCAATGGATAGAACAAATCTCTCCTAAAGATTAGATCCGGGTTCGATTCCCGGTGGAGCTACCAGCCAGTCCACGAGTTGGGCGGCTTTTTTCCACAATGCCTAAAAATGCAAAACACCAAATGATCAATGGTAAATGGTCAAATGGTCAATGCGAGACGGGGTTAGTTTAGTTGGTAGAATATCGGTCTCCAAAACCGAGGGTCGGGGGTTCGAGTCCCTCACCCCGTGCATGAGAAAGGCTGACTTACATGAGTAGGTCAGCCTTTTTTCGTACCTTTGAAAACGACAACGGCACAGTTTCCAATGCCACCACTCCAATGCCGCCCAAAGGGTAACGACACAACCTCCAAATCGACATCGTCGACGTCGGTTTGCCGACCTCGTCGACATCGGCTCACCGACGTCGACGATGTCGATTTTGGGGTTCTTTCGGTACGCTTTCAACGAAAAGCCCACTATGGTCATGGAGGATTATGATGTGCCCTCTTCACCCTCACGAAGAAAGTCTGGCGTGCGACGCAGGTACTCATATCCGAACTTGCAGCGCAGACAGTCACGTCGCTGGCAATAGTTGCGATGCAGTTGGATGAGGGCTTGGGAATCGGCTGCATTTTCGCAGGAGATGCCGGCTGACACCCAATCGCGGATGATGGTGTTGTTCTCTGGTTTGAGTTGTTCCCATAGAGAGAAAGCACGGTCGCAAAGGGAATGGTCGGACTTGTACTTGCCGTATGCAAAGAGTATGGGAGCGACACTATTTATGACAATGAGTTGGATAGAGGAAGGCGAGAGGGTCTTTTCAACAGGTTTGGTGGGCTGAGCATCAAAAGTGTAGTGGGTACGCCAATAGTCGCTCACATGAGTGAGCAGAAGGGCACTCACCTCATCAAGGTTCTGTGTGTTGAGCAGACGGGAAAGGTTGAGCCGCTGTTCATAGTAGAGCATGGCGAGTTGGGCGATGCGGATGTAAGGGAAATTTTGGGGACGAAGTCGGAGGAACTTCCACACTTTCGGGTCGATGGGGGTAAGAGTGAACTTCTGGCGCAGATAGCGGTATTCCTTTTGTAACTGCCGGTAGTAATTATCCTCGTGATCATTTTCAAGCAAGCCTGCCTGACCGAAAAAGATTGCCTCAATCTGAAAAAGGCTGTCGCGATGTTTGCCAACGGCACTCATCGGGATGGATTGTGCCCACTGCTCGAAGGCGTCTCCATTGATGCCAAAACCGAAGTTGCGGGCAAGGGTGACGAAGAGTGTGTCTTCCCAATTTTTGTCGAGGGCTTCTCGACGGAGCATGATTTGACGAGTACGTTCCTCAAAACGTTCGAGGGTGAGGGAGGTCATCCAATTGTGGATGAGGAAGGTGGAAAGTTCGCCAATCACATGACGGCAAGGAGGTCGGCAGTCGTTGTGACTCAGTTCGGAGTAGTTCTCCTCCACATAAGAGGGCACCGAGAGTTGCAGTTGCGGAATCTCCTGTCCATTGGGGTAGAAGAGCCTTTGGTCTATCTCAGCTGCCACGTGGAGGATGATGTTCTCGTAGGCAGCATCGGTGTCGTGATGATGGCGGAACCAGTCGCCGGTCTTCTGGTGAATCTCCACGTTGCCCACCCACTCGATGCCATTCAGTTTGATTTTTGCTCCCGTAAAGTCAGGACCCGCATCGGTGTTGTAGATGCCAGGATTGAGCACCTCAAGGAGTCTTCCATCGGTTGTGCGGAGTTCGTGCAAAGGGAAAATCTTATGTTTCCACGTATAATGAAGCAGTTGTTCCATGGGTTTTGTATTAAAAATTGTTCAAAGGTAGTCAATAACTCCTAACTTTTCATTATCTTTGCAGTGTTTTTTAGAAATAAAGTCAAAAACCAAGGATAGAAAGATGAAAATAGCATTGATAGGATACGGCAAGATGGGCAAGATGATTGAACAGATTGCTTTGAGTCGCGGTCACGAAATCGTGAGCATCATCGACATTGACAACCAAGAGGACTTTGAAAGCGAGGCTTTTGCCTGCGCGGATGTGGCGATTGAATTCACCACCCCCATGACTGCTTATGAAAATTACCTGAAGGCATGGAAGGCTGGCGTGAAAGTGGTGAGCGGCAGCACGGGATGGCTGAAGGAGCATGGCGATGATGTAAGGAAGGCTTGCACGGAGGAGGGAAAGACGCTCTTCTGGGCAAGCAACTATTCAATTGGCGTAGCGATTTTCAGCGCTATCAACAAATACCTTGCAAACATCATGAATGGGTTCCCTCAGTATGATGTGAAGGAGGTGGAGACTCACCATATCCATAAACTCGACCACCCTTCTGGCACAGGCATCACACTGGCCGAACAGATAGTGGAACGACTCGACCGCAAGAAGGACTGGACCATGGGCTACTTGCAGCAGCCCGACGGCACGGTGGAGGGAAGCGACGAGGTAGCTTCCGACTTGCTGCCCATCAGTTCTGTCAGACGTGGAGAGGTGCCTGGCATCCACTCCATCACATGGAACAGTGAGGCTGACCAAATCACGATTACGCACGATGCACACTCACGTCAGGGCTTCGCACTCGGAGCTGTCATCGCTGCGGAGTTCACCGCCCAGCATGAGGGACTGCTGAGCACTGACGACTTGTTTAAGTTTTAAGCAGACCCACCCCTCACCCTCCCAAAAGGGAGGGGGCCATTTGCACAGAGAAAAATGATAGATAATATTTGAACAATGTGGACTTTTCCCCCACAAACATTCTACTCCTCCCATTGAGGGGAGGCGGGGGAGGAGTCTAAAGTAGAATCTCCCCCACAAAACATTCTACTCCTCCCATTTTAGGGGAGGCGGGGGAGGGGTCTATATGGCTTTCGATTACAAAAGTTTCAAGAAAACTCGTTCGGGTGAGAACGACAAACCTGCATGGACAGGATGGAAATGGGTGAAATTTGGCGTGGCAACCGTCTGCTACTTGGCTTTCCTCTATTGGGTGAAGTCATGGTGGGGACTGATTGTGCTGCCGTTCATCTACGATGCCTACATCAGCAAGAAAATCAAGTGGACATGGTGGAAGGAACTGGAAAGCGACATTGCCCGCACCATCATGAGTTGGGTGGATGCCATCGTGTTCGCCTTGGTGGCGGTGTATTTCGTCAACAACTTCTTCTTTCAGAACTACCAGATTCCTTCCTCATCGCTGGAGAAGACACTGATGACAGGTGACTTTCTCCTGGTGAGCAAGATGAGTTACGGTCCTCGCATTCCGCAGACACCACTCACGATGCCACTCACACAGCACACCATCCCTATGCTGAACTGCAAGTCGTACATCGAATGGCCACAATGGGAGTACCGCCGCGTGAAGGGTTTTGGCAAGGTGGAATATGGCGACATCGTGGTGTTCAACTACCCTGCTGGCGACACGGTGGCTGTCAACTACAACGGTGACTATTATAGCCTTTGCTATCAAGAAGGATGCTTGGCTGCCGACGAACAGGGATACGAAGTGCCACTGATGGAAACACTATCAGCCAAAGAGCAACAACAGATGTGGGATCAACTCTACGGCATCGGAAAACAGATTGTGGCAACTAAAACGAACATCTATGGCAGTGTGACGACTCGTCCTGCAGACCGTCGTGAAAACTATGTGAAGCGATGTGTAGGATTGCCTGGGCAGACGTTGGAAATCAAGGACAAAATGATCTATGTGGATGGAAAGAAGCAGGAAACACCCACGTTCGCACAGTTTAACTATAAGGTTTATACACACAACAGCCAAGTACTCAGCGATGCTTTATGTGAAGAACTAAATATCAGCGATGAAGATCGTGACAAGATACTCGACCACAACCAAGGCATTCCACTCACTCATATGGCTGTAGAAGCACTACGAGCAAATAAAGAGTTTTGCGACAGCATAGTGGAAATCAAGGATGGCTACTGGGGTAACCTCTATCCACTCAATCGTCAATATGGTTGGACACGTGACAACTATGGACCCATCTGGATTCCAGCCAAGGGAAAGAGCGTGAAACTGACACAAGATAATATCGCTATTTATGAACGACCTATCCGCGTGTATGAAAAGAACACATTGGAGGTGAAAGATGGAAAGATTTTCATCAACGGTAAGCAGACCAACGAGTACACCTTCAAGATGGACTACTACTGGATGATGGGTGACAACCGCCACAACTCGGCTGACAGTCGCTATTGGGGCTTCGTGCCAGAAGACCATATTGTGGGCAAGCCACTGTTCATTTGGCTTTCGCTCATCACAGACAGATATGGCAAGTCGCATGGTGTGCGCTGGAGCCGCCTGTTCACCTGGGTGGATAACATAAAATAAAAAGCGAAGAGTGAAGAGTGAAAAATCTAAGTCACTTTGCTGATGAGGAACATCCCGTATGGCTGGTAACTTAGATTTTTCACTCTTCACTTAAACATTTTCATCAACTAAATAGCATGGTTCTTCCTTCCGCCTACCTCCCCCCCGTCTCATGGTTCTCTTCCCTTGTCAAGGGAGAGCCCGTAATGGTAGAGCAATACGAGAACTACCATAAGCAGACTATTCGCAATCGCTGCACGATTGATTCCCCGAATGGCCCGTTGAACCTTTCCATCCCGATTGACCGCAGCAATTTCGTGGAGGGAAAATGCCTGATGAAAGATGTGCGCATCAGCACACACAACGACTGGCAACGGCAGCATTGGTACGCTTTGGAGACGAGTTACTTCAATTCTCCCTTCTTTGAGTATCTGCAAGATGACTTCCGCCCCCTCTATGAGCAACAATGGACTTTCCTCATCGACTTCAATGAAGCCTTGATACAAAAATGTTGCGAGATGCTTGACATTCAGCCAAACATCTCGCGTACTCATAAATATATAGGATTAACTCCTCTCGAATCAGATTTCCACCCCACCCCCTATTACCAAGTCTTTCAACACAAGCACGGATTCTTGCCAGACCTTTCCATCATCGACCTCATCTTTAACATGGGCAATGAAAGCCTGCTGTTCCTTAAAAGATAATATTCTGAATGCGGGGAAGCATTTCTACGGTTTCTTTCTTCAAAGCCTTCGTATTGATTGCATTCTGGAAATTGGGCAAGTAATGTAAATCTGAACCGAAGAAACTATAATAGCCCTTGGATAGCATCATCAACGCTTTCTCCTGTGCGGATTTACCATAACCACCAGCAAGAGAGACTATATTCATCTGCAACTTCACACCCTTTGAATAGAGGTAGTCATAATCGATGTCAGTCATATAGCGATACCGCTCTGGATGGGCAAGAATGGGTTGATAGCCCTTTTCCTTAACACGCTCCAACGTTCCATGCAAGTCTATAGGAGGCTGATAGTAGGAGGTCTCCACCAACAAATGATCCCCTTTGGGACCTATCGGCAATAGTTCATTAGCCTCCAACCGCTCATTAAAAAGGTTGTCCATCATGTTCTCGGCCGCCAAATTCAGTTTTACTGTGCCTTGATAAGCCTCCTGCAACTCCTGGTAACGTTTACGAAGTTCTTCTGGGGTATTGGGTATATCTTCCATGATGTGAGGAGTAAGCCACACCTCACGAATCCCTATCTTCTCATAGTAAGCAAGCACTTCGAGAGAATCTTCCAGACTTGGAATTCCATCATCAACACCAGGAAGGATATGGCTATGCCAATCGGTAGCGCCATTGAAGATTCCAGTGTTAATCAGTTTCTTTTTTGTATTGAATATGGAAAACATACCTATATACGTTATTGTATTACCAAATCCGGAGCACACAAGGCTCCCCAGAATGGAATTAAAATTACCCCCTTTACGAAAGACCCAGCAATGGTTTCAACTGGTCCTCTTTATAGAGAATCCATGCAGAGGTGCACAAGAATGCTAAGAACACGACAATGAGCACTATCTTGGAACGCGCAGGACCTGATTTCTTCACTGGCACCGTCGCACTTTGCAAAGTGGTGAAAGAAGGAGTCTCCTCCTGCACCTTTGCCTCAGCTGCCATGAGCTGCTGTGCCAAAGAGTTGTAGGCGTTATACTTGAGCTGCATGTCATTCTCCAGATTGAGGAGTTTGGTGCGGTCGCTCTGGTACATCAAATCCTGGTTAGCATCGGCATAAGTGGCATACTTTTCGCGTGCCTCGTCATAACGGACTTTTGCCTCTTCATACAATTTTCGATTGTATTCCAAATCTACACGAGCCTTCTTTGTACGGTAATCGGTGATAAAATCTTGCAAACGCGCCTTCACTGAATCTGCCATCGTTGCACAAATAAGCGGGTCTTGGTCAGTCACTGAGATGGTGATGACCAGGGTCTTGTTGTCCACATCGCAGGCTACTTTCTTTTCCAATGATTTGACAATCGCCGTTTGGTCTTTAGTCAGTTGGAAAGGGTCGATATGGTCTTCGGCAATATTGTCAGTTTCGAAAGGAAGAAGGCTTACCAAACCCTCCATGGCAGCACCCACTGCTGCAGACCACCATGGCACCTTCTGGTCGTTCATCAGATAGTCGTAGTAACTCGTGATCCGAGTACTGTCTTTCTTGTGAACAGGAATATTGAATAGGCTTATTTTGAAATCAGTCGAATTGACCAAATCAGGATAGAGGGTGGGGTAAAGGGCTTCAGACCCCATTGTACCAGAACCCATCTTCAGACCAAATTGAGAAGCAAGTGCTGAAAGTGAACTGGACGAGCGGCTGGTTGTCAATTCTGGTGCCAACTGCACCTCGCATGTGTAGTAGTTTGGGATGGAGAGCATAATGATACATGCCAACACAAAAGTGATGGGAAGTACTTTCCAATAAAGTTTCTTGCGTCTTTTCAGCGCAGCAAACAGTGCTTGAAAGTCAATGTGGCTCTCCTCTTCCTGAATTTCTATGTTTTGTTGCTGATTATCCATAATATGAACTTCTTGGTTTTATTTTGTCAGATATGATATCAAAGCCACCATGGTAGCCAATGGACTCAAGACAGCACCAATGGATGCAAAACTTGCCAGATCCACATGTTTCTTCTTCTTGCTGGGCACAATGATTTCGCTGCCAGGTTCCACGTTTGTTCCCTTTGCCACATGATCCATCATACCATTCTGATAGACAATGAAGGTCTTTTTCTTCTTGGCACTTTCGCTATAGCCGCCAGCATTGTCAATGTACCATTTCACGTTCTTTCCCTTCACGTATGTCACAGTGTTGGGGAACTGGACGTCACCTGAGATTCTGACGGTTCCATTGTATTCAGGAATGTCGATGCGGTCATTTTCGCGAAGCACGATATCATATTGACCACCCGGCTCCTTCAGAGCCTTTTCCAAATCAATACCTATAGGATAGGTGTCATCCATCTCCATCTTATTCCAAGAGATGGAGTCCTTGTCTTCCAATGTGTTGCGCAAGTTTTTCAACACAGCTTGCTTACGCAGTCTCTCCTCGTCATTCATCCGACGAATCAAACGGGCACCCTTGATGTAGGCATCCTGTGTCACACCGCCAGCCATCTGGATGGCATCCGTCAGGCGAAGATTCTTCTTTTCCATCGTGAATGCGCCTTCGTAGTTCACCTCGCCTGTCACAGTGATGTTCTTAGGCATCACATAGCCAGGGCTACGGCGAACATGCACCACATCGTATGGCTGAAGGATAAAATTACGATTTCCATTGATGACCAATCCATCCTTGATGTCAAACTGATAGGTTTCGGCAATGTCTCGCGTCTTTTCGGTAGAATATGGGTTGTCGATACGACGGCTGACATCTACACGTGCCAGCGATGCACCGTCTCGCAAGCCGCCAGCCTGAACGATAAGGTCCTCAATCGTTGTATTCTCTGCGTATTCATAATCGCCAGGAGTCATGACCTCGCCTGTGATGGTGAACGAACGTTCTTTGCGGAGTTCTTCCTGTGTGGGAATGAACACCACGTCTTCATTCTTCAGAGGAATATCTGCTACGGTACCATCCATGATGCCTTTCACATCAATTGGGATAACTTCCAAGGTACGGTCTTCTTTCAGACGGTGAATGATGGCGTGATCCAGAAACGCATCTTCTGTCAGTCCATCGGCAGCCTGAATCAAACTTCTAACAGAGCAAACATCACCACTGATGTTGAACATGCCAGGGCGGAACACTGCACCCTTAATCTCGACCATATTGTCGTAGCGATTGAGAATGGCATCTACAGACACGGCATCACCATCGTCAATGGTGAAAGCATTCATCTCAAACTCGTCAATATTGTGTACGGTATATCGTTCACCCGTCTGGCGGACAAGACGCACAGACTTTTTGTAAGCATCACCCGTATAACCACCCGCATACTTAAGCAACATTCCCACGGTCTCCGTTCTACGCATTTCGTAAAACATCGGGCGTTTCACATTACCCGTGATACCAACCAAACAGTCATAAGGCTCCACGTGGATGACATCATCATCTTCCAAATTGATATTGCCAGCCAATCTACCATTCAACAAATATTCATAGAAATCGACAACTGTCACCAATCTGCCACCTCTATACACCTTGATGTTACGCAACGTACCTAACGGCTTGATACCTCCAGCCATCGAGATGGCATGGAACACGGTAGCAAATGAGGACATATTGTAAGTACCTGGATTATTTACCTCGCCCATGATATTCACCATGATGGAACGAGTCTGTCCCAGAGTCAGACGGACGCTTGAGCCTTGATAATGCTTACCCACGGTTGCTTTAATCTTGCTTTGAGCCGCTGCTACAGTGAGACCGCTCACATGGATAGGACCTACGCCTGCCACGGTGATGGTTCCCTCTGGAGAAATCGTATGAACCAATGTTTTCTGCGATTCACCATAAATGTCAATCACCAATTGGTCACCAGCACCGACTACATAGTTTTGGGGAGTGGGGACATTGGGATTCACGGAAATGCGGCGGAATTGATCATGCCCAAACACACGTTTTCCTGCTGTTTTGCCCTGAACATCCTGAGTGGATTGTACATCGCGCTCAGCATCAGCATGTTCTTCTGCAGCGTCCATGTGGATTTCCCCTGTTGTGCCACGACGGGCGGTTGTCACTTCCTGGGAAACCGTACCATCTCCATTGCTCTGCATGCGGTCGGTCGCCATTGATACCGCACCATCTGCGGCTGACGTGAGCCCTCTGCTTTTTATTTGTGCATCGTATTGATTGCGGATTCGACGAATCTGCTCTATTTGTACGCCACGCTGCATCAAACCAGTCACAATCTGTGACTGGCTTCGGCCAGCCTTTGATTCACTTGCAATGAAAGCCAGCACTTGCGTGTCTGACATCTGCGCAAAGGCGCCCACACATGCCATCAGGCAAAACATGGTTGCCAACAAAACTCTTTTCATATCAAATATTTCTTTTATTTCTTCTCATCTTGGTCGAGCGACCCTTTCATAATCATTTTTGTGTCATTTCTGTTTTTAGTTCACTTGACACACAATCTCCATAATTGGTGCAAAGTTACACATTTTTTTCCGCTCTTATGGCGAAAAGTTCTCATTTTTTATTAAAAAACAAAAAAGATTTAATAATTTTGCACGTCATTTCGATATTATGGCTATAGAAGGAGAAGAATTCAGGGTTGACGTGGACCAGGTTTTGAAGGACAAACTCGGCAAAAAATCCAAGTTTGTTCCTCAATTTATGGTGTCTTGGCTGAAGAATATTATCCACCAGGACTGGATGAATGTGCATCTGTGCGGGGAAGGTAAGGGACAAGTGGGAGTTGAGTGGCTGGACGGATGTCTCAAATATCTGAATTGCACGACAAAAGTGCAGACCAGCATTGACGGGGTCATCCAAGAAGGTTTAGACGCTCTGCCAAGTAATGAGGGAGGGCGTTACTTCACCATCGTAAGTAATCATCCCCTTGGTGGACAGGATGGAATTGCATTAGGTTCCATCATTTGCCACAAGTACAACAGTCAGATGGTCTATTTGGTAAATGACATCTTAATGAGTTTCAAAGGATTGGCACCACTCTGCGTACCCATCAACAAGACGGGACGCAACAGCCGGAACTTTCCCAAGATGGTCGAGGCAGCCTTTCAGTCAGAGAAGAATGTGGTGATGTTCCCCGCTGGACTTTGTTCTCGCAAGGGAGAAGACGGCATCATCAGGGATATTGAGTGGAAGAAGACCTTCATCACGAAGTCTGTACAGTATCAAAGGGACGTGATTCCAGTGCATTTCTCTGGTCACAACTCTGAGCGTTTCTACAACATAGCCCGTTGGTGCAAGCGTCTGCACATCAAATTCAATATCGCCATGCTCTATTTGGCCGATGAGATGTACAAAAACCAAGGGAAAACTTTCACAGTCACCTTCGGCAAACCCATTCCATGGCAGACTTTCGACAAATCGAAATCCCCCACAGAATGGGCGCAATGGGTAAAAGAAAAGGTTTACCAACTCAATAAAGACGCATCCTATAAACAAGAATAAGGAAATACAAGATATGGAAGCAGAAATCATCGCACCTATCCCCAAAGAGGTGCTGAAATCAGAACTCACCGACGAGCGGCGATTGCGCATGACCAGCAAGAGCCACAATGAAGTCTATGTCGTCACATGGCAAAATGCCCCCAATGTTGTACGAGAAATCGGCCGTCTGCGCGAGATAGCCTTTCGTGCTGCAGGTGGTGGTACAGGTCTTGATTGCGACCTTGACAAGTTCGACACGATGGAAAATCCCTACAAGCAGCTCATCGTGTGGAACCCCGAATCGGAAGAAATCATCGGTGGCTATCGCTACATCCTTGGCCCGGACATACAGTTAGATGAAAAGGGGCAGCCCATCCTTGCCACCAGCCACATGTTCCATTTCTCTGACAAATTCATCAAGGAATACATGCCCTACACCATCGAACTGGGACGTTCATTCGTCACTCTCGAGTACCAGTCCACTCGTGCCGATGGTAAATCCATCTTTGCCCTCGACAACCTGTGGGACGGACTTGGTGCCTTGGCAGTCATCATGCCTGGATGTAAGTATTTCTTCGGCAAGATGACCATGTACCCCAGTTACAACCGTAAGGGACGTGACATGATTCTATATTTCCTGCGCAAACACTTCGGTGACAAAGACGGACTCGTAATCCCCACCAAACCTCTTGAGTTGGAGAATGACCCGAAAGAATTTGAGGAGCTTTTCTGCGAAGATTCTCTCAAGGAAGACTACAAGATTCTGAACCATGAGGTGCGCGCATTGGGTTACAACATACCGCCATTGGTCAATGCCTATATGAGCCTTTCCCCCACCATGAAGATGTTTGGCACAGCCATCAACTATGGTTTTGGAGAAGTGGAAGAAACCGGCATCCTCATTGCTATCAGCGAGATTTACGACCAGAAACGAATCCGCTACATTGACAATTTCGCTAAAGAGCATCCTGAATTTGTTCAAATCACCAGCGGAGCCAACAAGGTCATCTATGAACCCAAAAACAAGAAAGATACACTAATGAAAGATACACTAATGGATGACTTCGATCTTGTGAAATAATGCCTGTATTCACACATATATTATATATAAGTGGCACAAAACATCAGTTTTTGTGCCACTTTATTTTGTCATTCCAAACAAAATATCTAATTTTGCACAAATTTTGAAAATTTGTGTAATACTTAAAGGTTTATGGCATTTACAAGAATCACCGCTGCAGAGGCTGCAGCACTCATTAAAAATGGAGACAACATCGGCCTGTCTGGTTTCACTCCAGCAGGCACACCCAAAGCAGTAACGGCAGAGATTGCTAAAATAGCTCATGCTGAGCACGAAGCAGGACGTCCCTACCAGATTAGCATCTTCACAGGTGCCTCGACGGGCCAGTCCTGCGATGGTGTATTGTCTGACGAGCAGGCTATCCGCTATCGTGCCCCATACACAACCAACTCCACGTTCCGTAAGCGTGTCAATGCCGGTGAGATTGCCTACAACGACATCCACCTCGGCATGATGGCACAGGACCTCCGCTACGGATTCCTGGGCGATGTCGATTGGGCAATCATTGAAGTATGTACTATCGAGGAAGACGGCAAAGTCTATCTCACTGCCGCAGGAGGTATCTCCCCCACCGTTGCCCGTTTGGCAAAGAAGGGAGTCATCCTCGAGTTGAACGCCTTCCATTCACCCAATTCAAAAGGCATCCATGATGTATATGAGCCACTCGACCCTCCTTATCGCAAACCCATCCCCATCGAGAAAGTGACTGACCGCATAGGTACACCCTACCTTCAGATTGACCCCAAGAAGATTGTGGGCGTGGTTGAATGTAACATCCCCGATGAGGCACGCTCTTTCAAAGATGCAGACCCCATCACCGACAAGATTGGTGAGAACGTGGCAAATTTCCTCATGAGCGAAAAGAAACGCGGCATCATCCCCCCAAGTTTCCTTCCTTTCCAAAGCGGTGTGGGCACAACAGCCAATGCCATCCTCTTCGCATTGGGGAGCAACCCTGAAATGCCACAAATGGAGGTTTATACTGAGGTGCTCCAGAATGCCATTGTCGATCTCATGTTCCAAGAGAAAGTAAAGTGCGCTTCCACTTGCTCACTCACTGTCACCAACGACAAACTCTTGAGCATCTACGACAACATAGATTTCTTTAAGGACAGACTCGTACTTCGTCAGTCAGAAATCTCCAATAACGCTGAGGTGATTCGTCGTTTAGGACTCATCGCCATCAACACCGCCATCGAAGTTGACTTATATGGACACGCAAACTCCACACAGATTTGCGGCACCAAGATGATGAACGGCATCGGTGGTTCAGGCGATTTCGAGCGCAACGCCTTCCTCAGCATCTTCACCTGCTCATCTGTAGCCAAAGGTGGCGCCATCTCTGCCATCGTACCATTCTGCAGTCACGTCGACCACACCGAGCACGACGTCAACATCATCGTGACCGAGCAAGGTGTAGCCGACTTGCGCGGCAAGAGCCCTATTGAGCGCGCACATGCCATCATTGAGAACTGTGCACACCCTGACTACAAGCAACTCCTTTGGGACTACCTCAAGATTTCGCAGAAGGGTCAGTCATGGCACAACCTCGCTGCCACCCATGCATTCCATGACACCTTCATCAAGGAGGGCGACATGCACAAGGTGGATTTCAGCAAATTCGCATAAAACATATAAAAAAAATAATTTATGATCATTCGTGGTTAATTCGTGATCATTCGTGTTGAAATAAAAACATGAATTACCAGGAATTAACCACGAATTCTTCATCCATTCTATTGACAAAACATTACTGATTATGAAGTTCATCTCATGGAATGTTAATGGCCTCCGTGCCGTATGTGGCAAGGGCTTTTCAGAAGTCTTCGCCACGCTCGATGCGGATTTCTTTTGTCTGCAAGAGACGAAGATGCAGGAAGGGCAACTTGACCTCGCCTTTCCAGGTTATCAGTCTTACTGGAACTATGCTGAGAAGAAAGGTTATTCAGGCACAGCCATCTACACCAAGCACACTCCCCTCTCCGTCACCCTTGGATTGCCCGATGAAATCGTCTCTTCCATGTCTGACAACGGGTGGCTTGACATGAATACCGAAGGGCGCGTCATCACCCTCGAATATGAGAAGTTCTTCGTCATTACTGTCTATACACCAAACTCTCAAGATGGGCTAAAACGCCTTAGTCAACGCATGACATGGGATGACGCATTCCGTCTCTACCTTCAAAAACTTGATGCACAAAAACCCGTGCTTGTTTGTGGCGACATGAACGTGGCACATGAGGAGATAGACATCAAGAACCCGAAGTCCAATCGACACAACGCCGGTTTCACCGATGAAGAACGCGCCAAGTTCACCGACCTCCTCAATGCCGGTTTCACCGACACATTCCGTCATTTCTTTCCTAACACCCCCGACATCTATTCGTGGTGGAGTTATCGTTTCCATGCCCGCGAAAAGAATGCCGGTTGGCGCATCGACTATTGGCTATGCTCCAACCGACTACAATCCCAACTTCAATCAGCAAAGATACACACTGACATCATGGGGAGTGACCATTGCCCTGTAGAGGTGGAAGTAATACTTTAAGCCTATTTCTCTATCATATCCATTCGGCAAATAGGTTCAGCTTTGAGATATCAAACTTCGTCCCCTCGGTTTTCCCTTCACTTTTGGGGAACGGCGAGTAATTGTTGACGTATTGGGGCTGATTTTTCCTCATCATTTATGATGGTCGCTTGGGGGAATCGTTGACGGAGTTGTACTTCTTCCTCCTCTGACATATTACCTTTGAAACGGATAGTGAAGTTTGTAATCTCGATGTTGTCCATCCATGCGGGAATGTTGACAGGAATGTTCATAAAAGTGAGATCCAAATTTGTGATACTGTCCACGCTGGAAAAAGTGGCAGGCACCTCCGGTCTTTTTTCATTCATCGTATACTGGAGCCCATATTTGGCTTCTTCCTTCAGATGCGAAAGTTCCTCGGCTTCCTCGTCAGAATGGCGGGCGAACCACCCAATCTTAGGAGTGAGCGCCTTGGTCTTGGCATCTTCTTCCACACCCACAAATCCTGCCCACAATTCCATTGGGAAGACCTTCAGTATTTCATGCGTGGCGGGGTCATAATAGGCATGTTTGAAAGGCACGCGCACTATTTCTGAAGGCATGTCTTCAGCCCAAAACTTTTCTTTTATAGCAGTTCCCTCAACCTTATCAAGAAAAAACATCAGGAACCAGCCGTCCAGCTTTGTTGTTCCCTTTTTATCATACATACTACCACAATACTTCTTGGACTTCAATTCGCCCACAGGCGTTTTCTTCACAATGTCTTGCCAGAAAGCCTGATTGGGGGTCCCTTCCGATGCTTTCACAAATTCCGTCAATATTTCATCCAATTCTTTTGACCACTTTTCAAGGCCATACTTCGACAAGCCACGTGCCTTCTCGCGCACCTTCTGCCAGTCTTCAGGAGTGCCTTCGAGCGTGATGTACGGAATGCCGCATCCGAAAGTCAAGTTCCAATAATTGAAATAAGTCTTGACCACATCTATCAACGTGATTTGCGAGGCAATCCGCTCAGTGATGCCTGTGGTGGTGAAGTTGGCGGTCAGCATCTCCGACACATCTCCCTTCGTGTTCTGGGCAACACAAACGGAAAAGTCGTTCAGCAGCAGTTCCCAATCACCATTGCCTACCAGTTCCAAGATGTCATTGTTCGAATCCACCACTAAATCCATCTTCCCCTCATGCGTCACAAAAAAGTCACGCATCACGTCCGAATTTGCATTCACATAGGCAGAAAAGTTCTGTGCGATGATAAGCCACACAATGTCGGGCGAAAGCACCACGGGGCGATGGTCAGCATACGCCTGCACCATACATTTATAAAAATTATCCTCTGCCATGTAGCAGAATTCGTCCTTGTCAAAACTGGTCTTCACCACCTGTCGAAGTTTGGACGGAATCTTCAGCGTATTGCCCACAATCTGATCAGCGAGCGCTCTACCGTCTTTGTGCATCGTCAATTTCTTCTTAGGGGCAGGCAACTCCCCATCCACAACGAACGTGATGCTCGAGTTCGAGCGTTGGAGAATCTTGTCATTTTTCTTCTGCTTCTTGGACTTCTTGTCCGATGGAACCTTTTCTTGCATCGATTGGCTAAAGGCTTCATCCACAATGTTGTCAATGTCGAAACGCTCCATTGGGGTGGATTTGTCAAGAGGCAATGGAAGTGTGTAGGCATGCACCTGAGATTGACCAGGCACGGCAGGTTGACTCAACCCATAATTGACGGTAGAGAAAGCGAGGCAAACGAATGCCAACAGCATGATGCGATCTTTTTTCATAAGGCAAACTTGTTTTAATGACACAATTTTTTGTTTGATGCAAAGGTCGGGGTTCTCTTGTACCCCACAAAGAAAATCAGTTCACAAAAAATTCACATTTTCAGATGCCCTTCAAAGATAATTCACAAATAGTTCACAAAGGGTAGAAAACAGGGTGGAAAGTTTTAATAATATCTATCTGAAAAACAATAAGAAGATATATCAAAAATTCTCAATTATCTGTTCTAAAGTAATATCTGCATCAGTGATATGGAAACCATGCTTCTTGAGTGTAGATTTACGCTTCTTAACAGCGGATTCTCCAACATTGAAGATATTGACAAGCGTAGCGTTAGACTCTTTCAGACGCACCAACATACACAAATGGACGTCCTTTTCCTTGAAGTCCGGGTATTGCTGACGCAGTTTCTTCACAAAGTCATTATCGGTTTCGTTGATGAGCTTTTCCATTTCCGCCCATGCTCTCTCTGTGCGTTTCTCCTGCTTGGAATCGGAAGGGTGCTTGTGGGCAGATTCCAAACGCTGCACCAGACGTTTCTGCTGCACTGCATGAGTGAGGGTGCGCTGCTGGTGTTGTTCCAGCAGATGCTGTTCCACTTCCACTGGCGCATCGGGTTGACACACAGGGCGTTTGCGCACATAATAGAAGTAGAACACGATGCCTGCCATCAGCAGGAGGAAAACGAGGACGAATGCTATAATCCATCCGTGAAGTTCGGTTTCGTGGCGCACCGCCTCCTGCTTCTTTTCTTGAATGACGACGGCATCTTTCACTTGCTGCTCACGGGAGAAGCGGTCCTCCAGAAACAGGTAAGCAGAATCCACATAAGCATAGAGGGAGTCAACATTGCGGCTCTGCACAGCAATTTCTGACAAAGTACGAAGGGCGAGATATCTGTTGACATAGTCGTCTGAATCACAACGGATGGTGTCGAGTACGGCTTTTGCCTGCTCCAACGAATCGTTGGCGTAATAGCATTGTGCCAATGAGAGCAAAGAAGATGCGAGAGTGGTGCTGTCAGCCGTCTCTACACCTATTTTTGCATAGAGAAGGGCGTGCCAGAAGGCGCCCACATAGCAATAGGTATCGGAAAGTCCCATGCACATACTGTTTTGGGCCTCACGCAGATGGTTTTCCTCAGCCAATTCATATCCTTTCAGATAATACTCAAGAGCACTGTCGGGTTCGGCTGCAGCCAGATAGGAGGCAGCCACGTGCCCCATGATGAGCACTTCGTTGTTGATATCATCATCAACCTTGTGATAGATTTCCAATGCTTTTAGAGCTTGCCGAGTGGCATCCCGAGGATTCTCCCAACTGGTGGTGAGGCTGAGCAGGGTGTGCGCCAGATAGCAGGTGTGCCAATCTTCACACTGTTGGCTGCCCCGAATGGACTGTTGAAGCAGCTCACCACACAGTTCAAGACTATCGCTGTTGGCATAGAAAACACTCATATAGTAGCAGCCTTGGGCATAGCGACGCTGAAGAACAGGGTCAGAGGTTTGCCCATCCCGCGAAGCTTTACAATAGTAGTCATAACTTTCCCGAATAAGAGAATCGCTGGTGACGCCATCTCCTCGGTGGTTGGACACGATGGAGCGCAACAAGCCATACAAAGCGCGCTGGGACTCGTTCAGATCCTCCTGCAAAATGCTGTCCAGACACACTGCTGCACTATCAGGCTGTGCTGGAAGAAAACTTTCGGCACGGTCGAGAAGTGCGTCTGTTTGGCGGTTGCAGCAACTGGACAGGAAGGACAGCCATGCAACCAGTGAAAAAAAGAGAATCTTTTTCATTTAGCAAAAAGGGTGTCCATCAGTTTTTGAGCGGTTTCATCGCCCATTTCGATTGCTTTTTGGAGGTTAGTACGGGAATTTGTCTTATCGCCTTTCTGAAACTGGGCATAGCCAAGAATCCGATAGGCATCGATGATGTGAGGATTAAGGCGAAGCGCATCCTGGCACGACTTGATGCACTCGTCGAACAGGCTAACACGAACTGCAAGGGCCGCACGTTCCACATGGTAGAGAGATTCACGAGGTGCCAACTCTATGGCGCGGTTGATGTCGTCCAAGGCTGGCTGGTACATACGGGCATTGAGTTCTATTTGGGAACGCTCATAATAGAAAACAGGGCTGACCTGATTGTTCATCAGGTAGGCATATTGATTATAGTCCAGCACCGCCTCACGGTACTTGCCAGCATTGGCATAGAGTTGCCCACGACGAATCACATAACTGGCCGCTTCGCCAGGCATGGGATTGCCAAACATGACAAGAGCACTGTCAATCGGCTCCATCACCAGGTCGATGGAATCACCCCTCCCCTCGCGAGCCATGCTGATGGCATAGAGATAGACAGGAGTACCGCCACTCACACGGTTGAGAATCTCATAGATAGCCAAAGCACCATCATAATCCCGCTTATTCATCAGTAATTGAGCCTTCAGAATCTGACATTTTGTATTGGTAGTTTTACGTTCATTTTCGTCGGACTTGGAGGCATTGAGCGATAGGGCTTTCTCAACGTATTGAATCGCCACATCTTCGTTCCATTTCTCATAGGCAGGTTCAGGCTGCAGACGGAGTTTATCGAAGATGAGCGACGCCACATTATAGTTGCCATTGACCTTGTCTTCCACCAACGAGAGATAGTGCTGCATATCGCGGTCAGCCTCATCAAAACGGGTCAAGTCAATCAGCGGGGTGGCTCGGCGAAGATAGCCTTCTGCATTGTTAGGATAGGCAGCAATGAAACGATTAACCATGTCCATATATTCCTCATTATCAGCAGAGCGAGACTTGGCATAAAGATAGACCAACGCTTCTTCAGGTGTGTCTGGCAATGCCTTAGGAATATATATGTTGTTCAATGCTACTGCAGCAGAACTGCTGGAGAAGGCTGCCACCTTCAGTTCTTTGCTGAACCGGATGTCAAGCACATGACTCCTACCTGCTATTTGAGCATGAAGAATGCCCATCAAAACACCCGACGCATTGAACACAGGCGCACCTATCAACGACCCATCCACTTGTTGATCCAAAGTATAATATGCGTACTTGCCTTGAATCATGGCGGTGTCAGCCACCGTTGCCTGCACACTCTCCATTATTCCATTTTCTGCACGCTTCAACACATAAACCGTCGATTTCATCGGCTGAACGGAGGAAACTACAGGAATGACCACATTCCCCTTGATACCGACTTGAAAACGCACCAACGAATAACTGTCGTCAGCACCTAAAATAAGGTCAACATCCGCCTGCTTACCGCTGGAATCTATCACCGATGCTTGATATGCATTTTTGAAGATTCGGTAATCAGCAACCGCTTCACCGTTTGTCCCCACATAGAATGCAATGCCCTGATGCAGCAAATTGCCTTGACGGTCATAGGTGTTCAGAGAGACGATACCCTTCCCCACCTTCGAGGTGAACTTGGGTTGGGCAAAACTTGCCAATGCTGCAATGCAAAGGACAAAGGTGAGCAAAAGATTCTTTTTCATAAGCCTAAAAGGATTCGTGCATTGTCGAGCGCCGCCTGTGTCAGCTTCTCGCCACTGAGCATGCAAGCAATTTCCTCTACACGTTGTTCGCTTGTCAGCGGTATGATATGGCTGAGCGTTGCATCGGCAGTCTCTTCCTTGTATACTTTATAATGATGGTCACCCAAAGCTGCGATTTGTGGCAGATGGGTAATAGAAATGACTTGTCGTTCATGGTCGCCCATCTCCCGCATGATACGTGCCATTTTTTCAGCGATGGAACCGCTCACACCCGTATCAATCTCGTCAAAAATGATGGTGGGGAGTTTCACCGCACCAGCAACGAGTGCTTTGAGCGAAAGCATCACACGAGCGATTTCACCACCTGATGCAATCTGGCTGACGGGCTTAGGTTCGCCTATCTTGTTGGCGTTGAAAAGGAACTGTACTTGGTCGTATCCTGTGGGGGTAAGTTCCGATGGAATCGCCAAAACGGAGCATTTGAATTGCACATTGGGCATGCCTAATGGCAAGAGCCGCGTTTCCATCTCTTTTTCCACCCTATGGGCTGCCGCCACACGCTGTTGCGAGAGCCTCTTTGCCAGCACCGACACTGTTTCTTCTTGAGCTTCCACTTTTCGCTGAAGTTCTTCGATGAAATCATCAGAATGGGTAATGCGAGACAACTTTTCCTCCATCTCTTTCTGGATAGACAACAGTTCTTCCACACTTTCCACACCATGTTTCTTTTGCAAAGTATAAATGGTGTTCAAACGATCATTCACCTGCTCCAACCGCAGGGGATCATACTCCACATCTTCTGCATGACCCTCCAATTCGTTTGCCACATCTTTTAGTTCTATATAGCACGAATCGAGGCGTCCTGCCCATTCATTGGCAGTTGAATAGACCGATGAAATCGACTGGACAGCGGAAAGACTCTGCTTGAGCATCCCCAACACATCTGTTCCGTCATTGGATGATTGCAAGTAATTGGCAGCCGTATATAGTGAAGATTTGATGTCTTCGGCATGTTCTAACGTTTCAGCCTCTTCTTCCAATTCTTCCTGTTCGCCTTCCTGCAAATCGGCATCAGCCAACTGGTTCACTTGGAAACTCAAGTAATCTTCGTTTTCCCTTCCACTTTTTGCTTCTTCCCGCGCCATATCCAACTGCTTGAGGAGAAGACGATACTCTTTATATGCAACCTTATAGGCATCAAGTACATCCCGATGATTAGCAACGATGTCAAGCACACTCAACTGGAAATCCTCCTTGCCAAGCAGTAAGTTCTTATGCTGCGAATGCACATCGAGAAGTTGCTCGCCCAGTTCTTTCAGTTGAGAAAGCGAAGCGGGGGTATCATTGATAAAGGCGCGCGACTTACCTACAGCAGTCAGTTCACGACGGATAATACACTCTATACCATCGAAGTCAAGGTCATTTTCCTGAAAAAAGGCATCCAGCTGATAAGATGAGACATCAAAGACAGCCTCCACCACACAACGCTTGGCACCAGCCTTGATGGATCGGGAATCGGCGCGTTGCCCCAAAAGTAAAGAGATTGCACCGATAATGATGGACTTTCCCGCACCAGTCTCACCTGTAATCACAGAAAAGCCCGTATGAAAATCAATATCTAAATGCTCAATCAGAGCATAATTCTCTATGTGCAGATGGCGTATCATTTCTTGATTCTGTTCCAATATGTGTTCTGGCTTGCATTGATTTCAGACACAATGTCATACACAGCCTGCTTTTCCTTGCCTGTCCCATGCCCTGAATAGATGTTGACGATTTCATCACGCTTGAAATCCGTGAAAATCTGAGGCAACTGCGAGAGAGGCTTGCTAGTACGGGCTTCTTTCAACATCTCCAATGCCTCCGTGATGGCAGCACGTCCTCTGTCTGCATTTTGCGCCATTTCATCGAGTCCTTGGCGATGATATTTGTACTGCATCTGGCGCAATGGTTCCAACGATGAATCCATATAGTCGTTGATGATGGCATGGCGGTTTTTCGTGTCATCGAAGGCTCTCCATCCTGGATTCGACATGGCCTGAGCATTGTTCACGATACTTTCCACCATGCGCAGGACTTCTGTTCCACCTAATGGAGAGAAAGTGTCCAAATCCATTCCAATGAAAAGATAGGCATAGTAGGCCAGCAGCGCCGTCAAATTATTATCCATATTGTTGATGTTGAACTCAAGCACATCTTGCTCTTGATAAGCAAAGGTGAATTCCGTATCACGCATGGAAAAGACTGTAGTGCTATAACCTGAATTGAACACGGGTCGTGTCACCTGATAGAGCAGTTCACAATTGAACACGTTGCTGGATTTGTCATATTTCTTGACGGTGATGTTCATCATGCAGTCAATCCGCTCCGCTTTTTGGAACTGCAAATCAGTCCACGAGCGATTGTTCATGAACTCATTAATGGCCGTTTCCAGCGACTCGAACACGCTGGTGTTCGTTCCCTGTATCTGGGAATGATTGAGCCTGACCGTGCAATTCAATTCTTGCCCCTTGACAAGAGTGACGAAAGAGCACCCTAGGAACAAACAAACGAGAGTAGTTAATTTGATAAAATTTTGAGACATAAGAACTGGGCTTCAGCGCCCTCAACGCTATTTTTCGGCAAAAGTACTACTTTCTCACGACTTACCCAAATAATTGCCTCGCTTTTTGATTTTTTAGCAAAGCGAGGAATTCAGATGGGCTTTCCATGTTTCGCAAATAGCTTTTTCATGTTTCCTTTCCATATTTTTTCATCATTTCATAGAAGATTTTCTTTATTTTTCTTTTATTTAAATAAAAAAAGTTTGTACCTTTGCAACGGAAACTAATCAGAATTAATAAAAAGGTGCCAGATGGCGGTTCATCTGTGCACTAAAATAAAAACTTAAAAACGATTTCTCAACCGCGAGAAAAACTATTGAGTTATGAAAAATAAAATGGTAGCAGGTATCCTCGGAATCCTGTTTGGTAGTTTAGGTATCCACAAGTTCTACATGGGCAACATAATGCCAGGCGTAGTTTACATCCTGTTTTGTTGGACTGGTATTCCAAGCATCCTTGGTCTGATTGAAGGTATCATCTATTTGATGGACACTGAAGAGCAGTTCCAGGCACGTGTTGCAGCTAAGAAGTTCTTCATGTAATTTCTCACCAACAAAATGGTATTTTTTATAATTAAGTAAAAGTAACATTTAACAAAAAACATTATGAAAAAGATTCTTTTCGCAGCTATGGCACTCGTTACCATTTCATTCGCTTCTTGCAACGGTTGTGCTAGCAAGCTCGACGAAATCCAGAAGGCAGCAGACTCTGTCTCAGCAATTGTTGATTCAGCAAATGCAGAGCTTGACGAAGCTAACGCAGCTCTCGACACACTCGATGCAGCAGTTGACTCTGTTGAAGCTTTCGTTGAGGAATAATTCCTGCGAATTGTCATCTCAGACATAACGAACAAAGCCATCTAGCTTACAAGGGAAAGTTTGTTTGCTGAAGAGCAAGCAAACTTTCTTCATTTTTCAGACTTTTCACGCTATGCGAAGATTACAGACCTTTTTCCTGTTGCTGTGCCTCACACTCTCGCTGCAGGCACAAACGTTCTACGAGGTGAACTACACGGACGACGGAGTGGAGTATCTCGGATTGATGATTTATTACAATGATGACAGCTGTAAGATGCGTCTCATCACACCAGAATCGCTTGAGGCTGGCACGGTTTTCGAATCACCGTACCTGAACATGATTGAGGAGAAGAGCGAGGAGGAGGATGTGGGCATCATGGCTTATTATCCTGTGGAGAAGAAATTCCCTGTCTTCCTGTGGTTTTGGGAAGAAGACGATGCGAGTGACATCAGCGAGAAGCCCTTTGTCACCTACAACATCGAAAAGACCAACAGCTATATTGAGACTGAATATTTCAACGAAATCAGTCTTGAAAGCATGGATGAAACATACATCTCCCAATTCTACGGAGAGGATGAACCCGAATATAGGATGATGCTCAACGGCATCCAACTGGTGAAGAATCAGAACGTGCCGCACCAAGACATTGAGGTGACGGTGGACGACCCGATATTTACTGACATTGAGAATGATCCCGACATACCTGCCAACGAAGGGGAGAACATTGCTCCTGGAGAGGGAGGGAACACATTAGGAACTGGAAGTGCTGATGCTGCACCAACCTTGCACTTGATCGTTGTTGCCAACACCAACGTGAGCGACATTGGTTCTGCTTGCGCAAAGGATTTGGTGAATCTCAACAGCGAATTTGGAGGCATTGCGAGGGTGCTGGGCATGAAGTATGATTTCAAGGGCATCAGAGGAAAGAACTACAGCAAGGACAATCTTGCACAACTGATACGTAACTTCCAACCGAATAGCGATGATGTGGTCATCTTCGTCTATACAGGACATGGATTCCGTTTTGACGACCAACAGGACTATTACCCCAATATGGATCTCTGCCCAACCAGCTATGACGACCCCACAAAGAATTATATGGCTGTCAGCGACGTGTACAAGGAACTGGTGGGGAAAGGGGCGCGACTGAACCTTGTGTTTAGCGATTGCTGCAACAACCAGATAGGAGAAACCACGCCAATCATCAATACCAACACGCTGTTCTCACGTTCAAACAACAACTTTGATGTCAAGAAACTGGAACGGCTATTTGTAGATGCCAACGGTAGCTTAATTGCCACTGCTGCAAGTCCGGGAGAGATGTCTTGGTGTGGCGTGAATGGCGGCTTTTTCACGTTGAGCCTGTTGGAAAGCCTGCGCGCTCAAATCAGTGCACTCTCAACCCAACTGCCCGATTGGGAGACCTTGGTGACAGATGCACTGACTGCTGCAACTTCCAAATCGCAGAATAATGCAAACACAAAGGCGCAGCATGGAATGAAAATGATTAGAATCAAACAATAAAAACGATTAGCATATGAAACTTATCATCAAAATTGCGTTGGGCATCATCTTAGCCCTTTTTGTCCTTGTAGGTATAGTCACTTGTGTAGGTGGTTGCCTGGACTTCGATGAAGAATTGCAAACGGAAGAGTATGAGGAGGGAAGCTCGGATGAGTATGAGGAGGAAAGCTCGGATGAGTATTACGAGGACGAAGAGGAGATGGACAACAATGCAAGCAACGACAACGTGGCACCAGGAGAGGAGAGCACCATTGTAGTGCCAGCTAACTGGGGAGATGGCACTTGCCGTCCCATCAATGCCAAGCAGTTCTATCAGTTGGTGGCATCGAAGAAAAACTATGACACCTATATCGGTGAAGGTCCTTGTGTGGTTGACTTCTGGGCTGACTGGTGTGGTTACTGCAAGCAAATCGACCCCTACATGAAGGCTCTGGCAAAGAAGTATAAGGGATTGGTGCAGTTCTATAAGGTCAACGCTGACGAGAACGAGGAGTTGATGCAACTCTATGGAATTGACGGACTTCCCACCATCTTCTTCTGCAACGGCGAAGACATCCAGATGAACAGCGGTGCTCAATCGCAGGAGGAATTTGACAAGATGATTCAGCAAATGTTAGAAATGTGATTCAGCAAATGGCAAAATTATGAGATTCCCATTCTTATTCATATTATCGCTTTGTATAGCCTCTTTTGCACATGCGCAAGAAGGCACTGACACACTGGCTTCCTTCTCCGATGCAGAACAAGAGGCTGAATACCAGTCTTTCTACGTAGTAGAGGAGGATGAGGAGACAATGGGCAAAGCCATAGTGCAAGGTGGCAGCAACGGGAAAGTCAACACACGACCTACCAACACCAACAATAATGCACCTTGCAAGATGTGGGCAATTCTTGTGGCTGACACCTATGATGAGAACATCGGTGAAGATGACGCTTATGACAACTTGGCACTCAATAAGGAACTGAAAGCCATTGCACAGTGTCTGGGCATCGAGGTGAGCATCACCAACATCACCGCCAACAGAGCCTACAACAAGCGCAATCTTGCCAATGCCATCTCCAATTTGAAACCTGCCCAAAACGACATCGTCTTCTTCTGTTTCAACGGACATGGATTTCGTTGGGATGACCAAAAGGACATGTACCCCAACATCTGCATGATAGGGCCCGAGGATGATGTGTATGGAAATTATGTGGCCACCACAGACATCTACAACGCCATCAAAGCGAAGGGAGCACGTTTGAGCGTGGTCATCACCGACTGCTGTAACTCCAAATTTGGCGAATATGGACCCCGACAGAAAGAGAACACGCTCTACAGCCGCACCAATACACGGGTGAGCAAGAAAAGGATGCAAGAGCTCTTTCTGGGTACAAAGGGAGTCATCCTTGCCACTGCAGCAAAACCAGGTGAATATGCCTGGGCTTTTGACGGAACTGGGAGTGCCTTCACCCAATCGTTCATTGCGCAACTGCGCAAAGAGGCAAGCTCTACCCAAACAGAAGCTCCCAATTGGCAGCGACTTGTTGACAATGCCATCGAATCAGCACGAAGAAAGACCACTTCATGTGAGAACACCCAACATGGCATGCGCTATATGAGCATTTCCAAGAAATAATAAACCTTTCAATTCAGGAACAACATGGACAAATTCTTTTCTAACAACACGTTCGTCATTGACGAGAAAATCGCTGCTTTCAAACTCTCCAATGCCTATAAGGTGTACAATGGAGAAGGGCAGGAAATTGGTGCCATTCAAGAGCACAAACCCCTTACTTACATCTTGCTCGACTTTGTGCTGAGCAAGGGTATGGTGCCTTTTGAACTCAACATCTTGAACGCTGACGGCAAATGCATCGCTCAACTGAAACGTGGTTTGACCTTGTTCATGTCGAAGGTGCAGATCTTCAACGAGGCTGGTGCGCCCATCGGTTATTTCAAGCAGAAGTTCTCGTTGCTGAAGCCCAAATTCACCATCCTCAACAATATGGGACAGGAAATCGCCACCATCAAGGGGGACTGGAAGGCTTGGAATTTCGAGATTACCGATGCCGCAGGTCAACAGATTGGCAGCGTTGACAAGAAATGGAATGGCGTGGCAAAAGAACTATTCACCACTGCCGACAAGTACGCAGTCAACATCGAGCCAAGTGTGACGGATGAAAACATGCGCGTGGCTGTTGCATCTGTTGCCGCAGCAATCGACATGATTCTCAAGGAAGGAAATTAAAGACATTCCAAATTGTCCACAATATCTTTGGCTACCTCCTCTTTGGGCTTGAGGGGGTAGTCTTTTTTTGTATCAGCGGTGATAATAGTAATCTTGTTGGTGTCTGTTCGGAATCCAGCTCCCTCATCCTTAAGGCTATTCAGCACGATAAAATCGAAGTTTTTCTTCTTCAGTTTGACTTGTGCATTCGATTCCTCATCATTCGTTTCAAGGGCAAATCCCACAAGGGTCTGCCCTTTCTTCTTCATTTGTCCCAATGATGCCGCAATGTCAGGATTCGGTTTCAAACGGATGACCATGTCATCCCCCGTCCGCTTTATCTTTTGTTCGGCTGTACGCTCTGGAGCAAAATCAGCCACCGCAGCACATAAAATGGCCGAATCCATCGATGGATATAATGCCTTACATGCCTCAAACATTTCATGAGCACTCTCCACATCAGTGCGGTGAATACTCTGGTTGTTCACTTGCATTGCCGAAGAAACAGGGCCGCAAACCAACTCTACCCATGCCCCACGATTGGCGCATTCGTTTGCCAATGCAAAGCCCATCTTGCCCGATGAATAGTTGCCGATGAAACGCACCGGGTCTATCTTTTCATAAGTGGGACCCGCCGTAATCAACACTTTTTTCCCCTTCATACTTTCCTTTCGGGCAAAAAACTGCTCCAGACAATCCACAATATTCTCCGGTTCTTCCATTCGTCCCTTACCTTCCAATTTCGATGCCAAAAAACCTGTGCCAGGCTCGATGATATGATTGCCATACGACTGCAAAGTCTTCAGGTTCTTCTGTGTAGAAGGATGTGCATACATATCTAAGTCCATGGCAGGAGCGATGAATACAGGTGCCTTCATGGAGAGGTAGGTGGTAATAAGCATATTGTCTGCCACTCCATTTGCCATCTTGCCGATAGATGACGCTGTAGCAGGAGCAATCAGCATGGCATTCGCCCACAAGCCCAAATCAACATGGGAATGCCATGTGCCGTCACGCTGAGCAAAGAACTCGCTGATGACAGGCTTGCTGGTCAACGCAGACAAGGTGACGGGAGTGATGAATTCCTTCCCCGCAGGAGTGATGACCACCTGCACCTCTGCCCCTTTTTTGATGAGTTGGCGAATGATGAGGCATGACTTATAAGCAGCGATACTGCCCGTAATGCCGAGCACAATTTTCTTTCCTTGTAGCATATTACCTTCTATCATAAAAAGAGCCACCCCTCCACATCGTATGTGAGAAGGGCAGCCTCTCTGTGGGTTTTCCTTTAATCTTTCAGCATCATCGGCATGAGCAGCATGATGAGGTCTTCATTCTCCTCCTGCTCTGCTGGTGTGATGACACCCGCACGACTTGGATCCGCAAGTTCCAAGACAATATCGTTGCTGGTGATGCTATTGAGCACATCGATGAGGAATGGGCCATTGAAACCGATGCTCATGGCTGTACCATCGTAGTCACACATGATGTGTTCCTCTGCCGATGTGGAGAAATCCAAATCCTGAGCCGAAACGGTCAGCGTACCCTGCCCAACATGAATCTTGATGAGCGCACTGCTCTGACTGGCAAAGACACTCACACGGCGTAATGCACTGATAAAAGCCATGCGGTCAGCCGTCACACGGAATGGGTTGTCGGTTGGTATCACGGAGTTATAATTAGGATAACGCCCTTCTATCAGACGACAACTGATGACATAATCTGTCAACTGGATTTCCGCGTTGCGATCGTCAAAACGCACGACTGCATCACCTTCAGCCTTCGGAAGCACTGTCTTCAGCAACAAAGCAGGTTTCTTGGGGAGAATGAAAGCCGACGGCTCGTCAACATGGGCAGAAAACACGCGGTTGCGCACCAACTTGTGGCCATCACTTGCCACAAAGGTGATGCTCTCCTGTGTCATGTCAAAATACACGCCATTCATCTGCGGACGAAGTTCATCATCGGCTGCAGCAAAAAGACTGCGCCCAATGCCATTAAGCATCACCTGGGCATCGATGGAAAGACTGCGTGCGCCATCATTCACGCCATTAGGAACAGGAAATTCATAGCCATTCTGTCCTATCAAATTATATTTGCCATTCTGATAGGTAATCTCAATGGCAAACGAGTTCTGGTCCACATTGAACGTGATGGGTTGCTCTGAGATTTCCTTGATAGAACTGATGAGTTGCTTTGCGCCTATGGCAAACTTGCCCTCACCTTCCGCTTCCGTGATGTTCACGGTCGTAACCATCGTGGTCTCGCTGTCCGACGCTGTCATCTTCAGCACGCCATCTACGAGTTCAAAAAGAATACAATCGAGTATTGGCAGAGCGTTCTTTGAACTCTGAACCCTGCTTATCGTCTGCAAGCGATTGCTGAGACTGGCACTTGAAACATTAAATCTCATGGTCAAAAATATTTATTTGAACACAAAGTTAGGGAGAAGTTTTGACAATACAAAAAAAAAGCGTACTTTTGTGGCTGATTTTATAAATAAGTAACAAAAACGCATAGGAAAATATGGAATTTACAGGAAGAATCATCAAGGCACTGGAACCGCGCGGTGGTGTGTCGAACAGAACAGGGAACCCTTGGAAAATGCAGGATTTCGTTATTGAGGAAACCATGGGACAGTTCCCAAAAAGAATGGTGTTTAACGTGTTTGGCGAAGAAAATCTAACACGTTTCAACATTCAGGAAGGTCAGGAACTGACGGTTTCCTTCGACATCAATGCACGCGAATACAATGGCCGCTGGTATAATGACATACGCGCATGGAACGTCGTTCCTGCCACACCTGCCGCACAGCCTGCAGCCGCACAGCCTGTCCCTCAAGCAGCAGCTCCATTTCCGCCTGCAGATCAGCCTGCCGCTCAACCTACACAAGCAAACTTTGAAACGGCTGCTGACGAATCAAGCGACCTGCCTTTCTGACACGCACAAAGACAACAAAAACGCATACGAATATCTACCGCAGTACTTCCTCAGAAGTACTGCGGTATTTTCACAGAAGTACTCCAGTACTTCTGTGGAAGTACTGGACCATAATACTATTCCCAATAAAGTTTCTGACTATTGATGTCCCACTTGTGGTCTTTCGGGAAGTCATCGCCTTCCCAAGCCTTCTTGCTCGTCCACTTCTCAGCAGGATCGGTCCAGAAAGGATCGGTCTCTGGCAAGCCTAACGGAAGGAATGCGAGACTGGTTATATAGAGCGAACCATTGTTTGTGTACCAATCTGCCACATTGGGATGAGGACCCACAAAACCAATTGTCAGAAATCCGCCCGCATTGTAATTCTTACTCATCGCCCTGGCATTCTTGGCAGGATTCTCGACTTGGCCGAAAAACATCCTGTTGGCTACAGCCGTGATAGCGGCACGCACCTGTCCATTATGCAGCTCCTGAGGCAGTTGCTTGCGCCACGCCAACTGTGCCAGCGGCTGCAAAGTTGCCATACGGTAGGGGATGCTTCGACCGATGATGGGGAATGTTCCCTCGGGGGAGATGAAACGTTCCAAAATGACCGACCACTTCTGCATACGCTTGCGGACTTCCTGCAGGCGGTTCTTTGCCGTGCGGGTCTTCTCATTGGTCTTGCTGAAGATGAGGTAACTGCTGTTCGGATTCCTCGCTGCAATCATCTCCAGACACTCAGTGTACATAGGCTGGATGACATAAGAGTTATAATAATCGAAGGCAAACGATGGACCATCGCTATAGACCCCATCACCGATATACCACTCTTCCACCTTGGCAAGTGCCGTTTTGATGCGATAAGCGTCATAAGGTGCACCCACATACATCAAGAAACTTTCCTCCATCGCCACAAAAAGGAGCCAATTCGTATAAGGCGGATCATAACGCCGCAGCCCTTGTATCTCTTTAATGTAACGGTCTTTGGTTTCCTTGGGAAGCGGTACCCATAGCGAATCGAAACCACGATAGAGCCCTTCTACCACATAGGCACCGTCCACTAACGTCTGACCGCCATTCTCCCATCCAAGACAATCGGGCGACTGAGGATCCACCGCGTTGATAAGGGCTTTACGCGTCCATTCACGCAATTGTTTACGTTTTGCACTTTCGGGGGTGTCATCATCGGGTAGATTCAGCCAAGGCGCCAGTCCTGCCAACAAACGTCCAAACGCTTCCATATACGCCACCTTCTTGTCACGATTGTCCCAAGTCGGCGACAGTTCCAAATTCTTGTTGCCACCTGTTGTGTCCATCACCTGCTGCAACTTTCCCTCCGCCATGTTCCGCATGACGGGTTCTGCCATTTGATACATGATATCCACCCACACCTCACGGTCAGTCTTTTTCCCGTCCTTGGGTGCTGCCCATACACACATGGCAGAAACAAGCAATGCAGCTATCAACAAATATTTTCTCATCATGAGTTTGAGAACTTAGTTAAGTTTAATAATCAAATCAATTATATCTCTCAAATGCAGAAACAAAGTCGCCATTCATCAGCACAAGGCTATCCGTTGTCAACTGCATAATCTCAAAAGTGTCAACAATAGCAGGACCCTCATCGCCCACCTTCTTGGGGCTATGCAAAAGCAGCAAGCCGTTCTTCACTTCCCATGAATCATAATCAACCGACATATTATAGGTGGAGGCACGTCCTCCTGCATCAAGTTCAAGACTCTGCTCCCGGCCATCTGTCCCTCGTTGTGACCACAGATGCTGCAAGGTCGTCAGATTCACTGCCACCGAGGCAAAGACATCCTCCTCCGTGACATTGTAAATCACCTCCAGTTCATCGCCAACTACCAGTCCGCCCATCACCGTCTGCCCATTCTTGCTGATGTACAACGTATCACCATCATCACGGACAAACTCTATGACATTCATCGACGAACCATCGCCAATAATGCCATGAGCCTCATTAATGCTTGGCATTTCATGAACTGGCACGACCTCCATTTCTGGACTTTTTGCGGCTTTTTTCTTCTCCTCGCAGGAGAACAGCATCAATGCTGCGAGCACCCAAAGCCATAGGTTTACTTTTTTCATAACCATCTCATTTTGTTTTGTTGGCAAAGATAGCGCAATTTGGAGACAATACAAAATAAAAGCGAAAAAAAGCGTTGCAGTTTCTCTTCTGCAACGCTTTTGGGGGCAGGTTCAGCCTGTCTGTCTCATGGACAGACATTTCCCTTTTCCCTGCTATACAAGATGGCGAATCAAATCCTCCTTATCACCGCAGAGCATATCAATGACAGGTATCTCAATCATTGTATAAGCACCAGGCTGCTGTTTGAGAGAGGCACGAGCCACATTCACAAGAACTTGAGCCGTCAGCGCAGGATTATTTATCTTCATGTCGAACTCAAACATCTGGTTATGAGTCTTACCAGAAACACCCTTACGGACAAGGTTCACACCATGACCCACATCATTGAGGGCATCAACACAAGGAACCTGCTGCACATGAGTTTCGTCGTTGACAAAATATGGGTCAGCTTTGATGGCAGCCTCCACGGTCTTAAAATCTGCACCTTCTTCCAACTCCACATAGACCATGCGACGATGAATGCCCGTACCCACTGGAATCGTCATTGACAGTGCATCCTTCACCCCTTCAATGGCACGAACAGCTACTGAGTGACCCATCGAACGACCTGGACCAAAGTTGGTGTAACTGACACCCTTGGGAGCAAGACTCTCCATGAGTGAACGAACGATGGAGTCAGAACCCGGATCCCATCCTGCTGAGATGACGGAAACTGCATTGTTAGCTTTTGCCACAGCGTCGAGTGAACGGCGAAGGTCAACAATCTGCGTGTGAATATCGAAAGAGTCAACCGTGTTGATGCCAAGAGCAAGACACTGCTTAGCATACTCTTCCACCTTACGAGTGGGAGTGGCAAGGATTGCAACCTGCACATCCTTCAACTCTGTGATGTTTTTTACTACAGGATAATTGGCGAGTTCTGCGGGCTTGTTAGCCTCACCATTACGACGAACCACGCCTACGCACTCCATGTCCTGAGAAGCCTCTATAGCCTCCAGTGCGTACTTCCCAATGTTGCCATATCCAACAATGGCTGCACGAATCTTTGTCATAATTTTGTGTTGTTTTAAGCAATAAGGCAGCAACGCTCAATGCGCTGCTGCCTTATCTGTATTGATGTGTTAGTTTGCAGACTCAGGCTCTTCATCTTCTTTGATGCGAGCGCCCATGACCAGATAAGCCGTAGGAGCCGCAATGAAGAGTGAGGAACTTGTACCGATGATGACACCCAGCATCATGGCAAACGCAAAGGCGCGGATGCTATCGCCACCGAGCACGAAGATGACAAGCAGCACGATGAACGTTGACACAGATGTATTAATTGTACGTGCGAGAGTGCTGTTCAAGGCATCGTTGAAGATGCGCTGACGGTCACGCTTCGGATAGTTCTTGAAGACTTCACGGATACGGTCGAAGATGACCACCTTGTCGTTGATGGAATAACCAATCACCGTCAAAATAGCGCCAATGAACGTCTGGTCAACCTCGAGTGAGAAACCAATCCAACCGTAGCAGAGCGAGAACATACCGATGACAAGCACTGTGTCGAGCGTCAAAGCCACGATAGAACCAACAGAGTATGCTACGTTGCGGAAACGGATAAGGATATAGACAAAGATGACCACGATAGCGAAAAGGACTGACAATACTGCACCACGCAGGATGTCGGATGCAATGGCTGGACCCACTTTCTGAGAAGAAACAATGGAACCACCAGCACGGTTGTCGCGGTCAAGGAATGCCTCCTCCGTCACGGTCTTGTCCACCATACCACCATCCACGAATGCCTGATAGAGGAGAGACTCAATCTGTGCGTCAGCAGCAGAACTATTGTCATTGATGTTGAAGTTCGTTGACACACGCACGTTGTTGCCTTCAGTTCCGATAGCAATCACCGTCACGTTGATGGCTTCACCATCCTTATTGTTAGCCTCAAACTGTTTCACGATAGCCGCCTTCACAGCCTCGGGCTCCACCTGCTTCACAAACTCAACCTTGTAGTTGCGACCTCCAGTGAAGTCAATAGACTGACTCAAGCCACGGATGGCAAAACTTGCAAGCACAATCACGAGGAACACACCAAAAGCAACAAACGACTTCTTGTAGTTACCCATGAAATTGTACTTAGTGCCCTTCATCATGTTCTGCGAGAACTTCGTTGTGAACGTAAGGTCTTGCCACTTGCCACGGTTGAGGAAGTGCTCGTAAGCGATACGAGTCAACCAAACGGCAGTGAAGAAAGAACAAACGATACCAATAATAAGGGTCGTTGCGAAACCCTTGATTGGACCAGTACCGAAGTTATAGAGAATCACACCCGTCAAGATGGTCGTCACGTTCGAGTCGAAGATGGCAGAGAAAGCATTGCTGTAACCTGCAGCCACAGCAGCACTGATGTTCTTGCCACTACGCATTTCCTCCTTTGTGCGCTCATAGATGAGCACATTGGCATCGACCGCCATACCCAATGTCAGCACCATACCGGCAATACCCGACATGGTCAATGCAGCACCCAACGAAGTAAGGATACCAAATGTGAAGAAGAAGTTCAGGATGAGGGCACAGTTTGCCACCATACCTTCACGCACACCATACATGAGCACCATGTAGAGCATCAGCACGATGAAAGCGACGATACAAGAGATGAAACCAGCCTGAATGGACTGAGCGCCGAGGGTTGGACCTACGATGTCCTCCTGGATGATGCTTGCCGGAGCTGGCATCTTACCAGACTGAAGCACATTTGCCAAGTCCTTCGTCTCCGTCGTCGTGAAGTTACCAGATATCTGGGTGTTACCACCGTCAATCTTGTTCATCACGTTTGGTGCACTATACACGAGGTTATCAAGCACAACAGCCACACAATGATTGACGTTAGCCTCAGTGAGGGCAGCCCACTTGCGAGCACCTTCCGTGTTCATCTTCATGGTCACGACAGGATTGCCGTATTGATCGAACTCATCCTTAGCCTCAGTCACCACTTCACCTTCCAGTGGAGCACGACCATTCTGACCTGTTGTACGGATGGCATAGAGTTCGAAAATCTTGCCAGCCTTATCCATAGACTTCACGCCCCACTTGAGGGAAAGGTCAGCAGGGAAAATCTGCTTAGCCACCTCAGAGTTAAGAAGTGCATTGATTTCTGCCGTATCAAGTGCTTGTGCCAAACCAACCATACACCCGCGCTGGGCACCCGTTGGTTGCAACATAGCGAAGAGAGGGTTCTCCTTCTTGGCTGCTTCCGTGGCCTTGCTGGCAACAGCAGCCTCATCGCCCTTGTTCACCTGAGCCAACACGCTTGTTGCATTCTTGCTGGAATCAACCTTTTCTTCCACCTGCTCAGTCTCTGCCACAGCAGTTGTATCAGCCTGAACTGAATCAGTAGCCACCACACCTCCATTGCGAAGGGCAGCATTCAACTGTGAAAGGTAAGGAGCCACCTGAGGTGCATCATAAGTCTCCCAGAATTCAAGGTTCGCACTACCCTGAAGGAGTTTGCGCACACGCTCAGGTTCCTTGATACCAGGCAGTTCCACCATGATACGTCCACTTTGCCCTTCAATCTTCTGAATGTTGGGCTGAACGACACCAAAGCGGTCGATACGTGTACGGAGCACGAGGAATGAGTTGTCAACAGCCTCGTCAACGCTTTCGCGCAGAACCTTCTCCACCTCTGCATCTGAACTATTGGTGTTCACTTTGCCCTTCAACTGCTGAGTGGCAAAGATGGTCGCAAGAGGCTTACCAGGAGCGTTCTTTTTATAAGCCTTGACAAAAAGTGTGATGAAATCGCTCTGACTTTCTTGCGCTTCCTTTGCTGCCTCACTGACAGACTTAAGGAATGCTTCGTCAGTTTTGTGGTCCGCCAACGTCTTTACAACTTCTGGCACACTCACCTCCAGGATGACGTTCATACCGCCTTTCAGGTCAAGACCCAAACCAATGCCGGTTTCGCGACAATCCTTCAGTGTGTAGTTGCCCAGATAGAATGGAGTCGAGTTCAACGAATCCAAGTAAAGCTCTGCTTCCTGTTCGCCCATCTTGGCAGCCTTGTCCTCCACATACTTGGTGACAAAGCCAAAAGAGAGGTAGAACAAGCAGATGAGGGTCAGCGCCACTGCTAGAAACTTTACAAATCCTTTGTTTTGCATTTTTTGAATGATTTAATATATTGATTGTTATGTTATTCTTTTTGTTGTTCTTTTCATCTCAGCCCACAACAACCTCAAAACCATGTCCGCTACACATATGTATTATATATAAGCGTTAGAGTTTGAGGCAATCCACGATAATTCAAGGTGCAAAGTTATAGTTTTTTTTACAAATAGAAAGAAAAACACCACAAAAATATTCATTTCAAAGCCCTCTGCCTCCTTCTTTTACTCCAAATTGATAAAACAATAGATAGGATAATGGTCGCTATGCCTAATGGACTTGTCCACTTTCGCCCCATATGCCTTGATGTTTGGACTCACCAAAATGTGGTCAAGGCGAAAATACATCCCGCTTCTATTGTAACTGATGCCTGGTCCGTTTCCACTTTGTGTATATGCATCATCCAGAAGGGTCGTCAAACGATGGTGGACATATGATATAGGAGTAGCATTGAGATCACCGCATAAAACAATATTACGTCCCCTGTTCCGCCCCACAAAATCTGCTACTGAATCCACCTGAAGTCCCCGAATGGAGTCGTGCCCAGTAATTTTTTCAGTCAAGCTAAAATATTTCGTTTCCGAGTCATTCTGCCCTGGGTGCTTGTAATTCTTAATGATGGACTTGTAGTCATCCTTGTCCGCAGAACTCAGTCTGTATGATTCCAAATGGTTGTTGATAAGCAGCAGCGTATCCTCTCCCACCCTCATCTCATAGGCATAGGAATGATTCGTCGTGGTGGGATAGTTTATCTTCATCACCGAATCAATCGGAAATTTCGAAAAGCAAGCGATATAGTTATCTGTTTCCAACTGGAAATGATAATAAGGATAAATCGACGTGATGCTGTCAAGCGCACTATCCACGAAAGACTTCCTAGCCTCCTGCAAACAAATGACATCTGCCCCACTCTCCAACAAATACCTCAAGATGGGATTATCCTCCCACGGCACCGACTTGTCATCACCAAATGCCATTACATTATACGACAGTACCTTGATGCAACCCGCTGGAGGTTCCGATGAAAAGTTGATGGGGAAATAAGCCCTAACGCTGCTGGCACAAAGAGCCATCCCCGCCAAAGGCAGCAGTGCCCATTTCCATTTGAAAATCAGCCAGAAAAAGACAAAAAGCACGTTAAATGCGAGAAACACTGGAAACATCAACCCGAAATAGGAGTACTGCGGGGTGTTCTGAGGAGGCAGACATGACGTATAGGCACAAAAATTCATTGCCACAATCAGCAACAGATTGATGGCAATGAAAATCATTAGTGGTATCGTCTTGAGCAACCTCATTCCTCTCCTCTCATTTTCTTGCTGGCATTAAAAAGAGTGGCTTTTTCACTCTCGGACAGGTTTTGATAGCCATTCTTTCGAATCTTGTCAAGAATGCGGTCTATCTCCTCATTGTCTTGGCGCTTCCTTTCGTTGTACTGATGGTCTTCATGATTCGTCTCACGTATATTTGTCACACGCATCTTCGGCTTACGCTTACCGCCCAACCAGTCCTTCCATGAACTCTCGTCCTTTTCATAATGAGCATCTGACGCTGAAGTCCAATAGTTACCCCGCTGTGCACGTTGCTTGTCCTGCATCTTCCATACAAACAAGATAATAGCACCTACCAAGATGCCGCCCAAATGAGCAAAATGTGCCACACCGTCAATAGATGTAATGCCCAAATACATCTCCACCACTGTGTAGAATCCCACCAGATACTTCAGTTTGATCGGGAAAGGAATCGGGATGATGAACAACCTTGCATTCGGGAAGAAGAACGCCGAAGCTGCCATCACACCATAGATGGCACCTGAAGCACCCACCAACTGAGCAGGATTAATGATGCCCAACCATGTGAACAGCTGATTCACCAACGCCGCGCCGACACCACACAGCAAGTAGTACCACACAAATCGCTTCGTGCCCACCTGCTGCTCCACAGCATTACCAAAGATCATCAGCGACCACATGTTGAAGAACAGATGCCACCACCCTCCATGCATGAACATATAAGTGAGGTACTGATAGAGTGCGAAGCCTCTACCTCCTATCGGGTGCAAAGCATTAAAATTTCGGAACCAGTCTGTATGTCCATCCAGCGGAATCATTGGAGTGAGCCAATCACTCATGACATACAACACAACATTTATAATTAAGATTACCTTAACGGCAGGAGTCATTCTCATACGCTACTCATTTTATAATAAAACCATCTCACTTTCATAATTGCGAGTGCAAAATTAGAGTTTTTCTTCCTATTAAAGGGCAAAAAACTAAAAAATAGAAGTTTTTTTCGTTTTTTTCAACATTTTTTTGTCAAAAATGTTTGTTTGCGAAAATTTATATCATATATTTGCAACGAAGTTTTGAAGGAAACGCTTTCCAGACAAACGAAAAGACAATTATCACCATTGGATTTTACCCAATACAACTTTATTTATAAAACCTAAATTATTAACTCTTATGAACAAAACAGAACTCGTTAGCTCTATCGCTACAAAGGCAGGTTTGAGCAAGGCTGATTCAAAGAAGGCTCTTGACGCATGTGTTGAGGCTATCGTTGGTGCACTCAAAGCAGACGACAAGGTTTCACTCGTTGGTTTCGGCACATTCTCTGTCGCTAAGCGTCCAGCACGCCAGGGCATTAACCCAGCAAACAAGAAGCCTATCACTATCGCTGCAAAGAAGGTGGCTAAATTCAAGGCTGGCTCTGACCTCGATGCTGCTATCAACTAATTAGAAAATTAAGGCAAAAAAGAAAAGGGATGCATCGCACCCCTTTTTTTATTTCCCCCATACCACGATAGGTAGCATGAAGATGATATAGCGGAGGAGTTTCCCTATGGTGGACCAAAAGATGACGCCCCACACATTAGCACGCAATATGCCGAGAGAGATGGAGATAGCAGTGCCAAAGATGGGGAGGAAGGAAAAGGCGGCAATCCACGAACCACGTTTTTCCACATAGTCGCGCGTCTTGCGCAGACGACGTTCCTTGATGCGCATCCAATGAGAAATCTGCTCAATGCTACCAATACGTCCGATAAAATAATTGAACATGGAACCAAGCACATTGCCAATTGTGCCGCTGAGAATTGTAAGAATCGGGTCCATGCCCGTAGTGGCAAGCAGGGTGCCCATGACCACTTCTGAACTGAAAGGGACGAAAGTTCCTGCAAGAAACGATGCCATTGCCATGCCAAGATAGCCGTATTCTATGAAAAACTGATTGAGAGAATCCAAGTGTATCAGAAATTAGAAGTTAGGAGTTGAAATAAAAGATTATCAGGCAGATACTGCACCACAAGAACTGCCACAGCCAGCACCATCAGCACGATGCAGCAGATGTGGGAGAACTTCGTATAGGTCAGCGTGAAGAAATGACCAAAAACAATGGAAGTAGGCAGCATGAGCAGGGGAAGAAGCACCCACAAATACTGAGGTTGGACACACACGCCAATAATAATGAACACACCATAAGATATCAACGAATTATAGATGATCCTCGTACGAGTCTTGTCCATAAACTGATGGACGGAGAAGTCGACAGCCCCCACTACAAAAAGCAGAACCACGAACAAGAACGTGACAACATCACGAAACTCCAACTGCCCATAATCACCCCTCTGGAAATCCACCATCATCTGCAAATGAATCATAAAATCAGGGAACGTACTCGTCAAGAAAGCGACACCTCCATACAACCAATACGGCAATATTAATGCCAAAAGAGAAGAAACAAAGCTCCGCAAAGACAAGGCACGAAATAATCCCCAAATGAACCAATAGACGAGCATCATCCACAGCCATTTCGGAAACACCAACGAAGCAATCGACACCAGTAGCGAAGCCACGAAAGGCGGTTGCGGCATGGAAGACTGATAGGATGAGAACAAGGGGAAAAAGGACATCAGTGAGAGAAGCATCACCACCATTCCTGGTTGAAACCCATGACACAGAACCATCAGGCACAACAAGAGGGAAAGCATACTACTCAGCATCCGCGAGTTCACCCTCAGCAGCACATTGGCATTGTTCAGTTCCGCCAACAGATAAACTGCCCAAGCCGCAAGAATAGCACTGATGACCAAGGTCCAATACCCCTCCTGAAGAAAGGAAGGAACATAGTGCCACAATCCATAATCAGATGCTGAATAAGAAATGGACGAATGAAGGGGAGGAAGTACAAACCAAAGAATAAAGGTCAGCCCTCCCACAATGGGGAGTGTGGCCTGGCTATTGGCAATACTTTTCTGAAAGTCCAGTCTCACGTCTTTTTTATTATGATGTCGAAAATCGAATGCAAAGGTACAAACTTTTTTCCGTAACTTTGCCGTCATGATGGCGAAGTTACTTTGTCTCAGCAAAAAAGAAACGAGATTTCTTTGTTTTGCTCTCTACTTTTCGTAACTTTGCAGCGTTTTTGTACAAATTCATTTTAATGAAGCAACTTTTTATTGAGACTTATGGCTGCCAAATGAACGTGGCGGACAGTGAAGTCATTGCCTCTGTGATGAAAATGGCAGGATATGAAACCTGCGATTCCATCGAGGAGGCTGACGCTGTGTTGCTGAACACCTGTTCTGTCCGTGAAAATGCAGAGAATAAGATCTACAGCCGACTGGAAGCATTACATGCATTGCAGAAGAAAGGGCATGCATTCATCATCGGCGTTGTGGGATGCATGGCAGAGCGCGTAAGGGAAGAATTGATAGAGCATCACCACGTCAATCTTGTGGCTGGTCCTGACTCTTATCTGTCGTTGCCAGAACTGTTTGCTGCTGCCGAGATTGGAGAGAAAGCCATCAATGTAGAACTCAGCACAACAGAAACCTATCGCGATGTAATTCCAGAGCGCGTTTGCGGCAGTCATATCAGCGGCTTTGTCAGTATCATGCGCGGCTGCAACAACTTCTGCCACTACTGCATTGTACCTTATACTCGAGGCAGAGAGCGGAGCCGAGAAGTGGACAGCATCTTGAACGAAGTGAAAGATTTGCAGAGAAAGGGGTTCAAAGAGGTGACATTGTTGGGACAAAATGTGAACAGTTATCAGTGTGGCGAAGTTGGATTCCCTCAGCTATTAGGCATCGTAGCAGAAGCCGCCCCCGACATGCGTATCCGATTCACGACCTCTCATCCCAAAGACATGAGCGATGAGACGTTGGAAGTGATTGCCACCCATAAGAACATCTGTCGCCACATCCATCTGCCCGTGCAGAGCGGAAGTAACCGTATTCTAAAACTGATGAACAGAAAATACACCCGCGAATGGTATCTCGACCGCGTGGCAGCCATCCGGCGCATCTTGCCAGACTGCGGACTAACCACCGACATCTTTGTGGGCTACCATTCCGAAACGGAAGAAGACCATCAACTTTCCCTTTCGCTGATGAGGGAAGTGGGCTACGATTCCGCATTCATGTTCAAGTATTCGGAACGCCCAGGCACCTATGCCTCAAAGCATCTGCCTGACGATGTGCCAGAAGACACGAAAATCCGTCGTCTGAACGAGATGATAGCCCTACAGAATGAACTTTCGGCTGAAAGTTACAAGAAGGATATAGGGAAGACATTCGAGGTGTTGGTTGAAGGTGTTTCGAAACGCAGCAAGGAGCAGTTCTTCGGGCGCGCCCAACAAAACAAAGTGGTGGTGTTCGACCGAGGCAGCCATCACATTGGCGACTTCGTGAAAGTGAAAGTCTCAGAATCCAGTTCAGCAACCCTAAAAGGCATCGAAGTAAATGAGTAAAAAAAGACATTCATTCCTTAGCACCCAGTTCATCACTGCAGCCATCTCCACCACTTTGGTGCTCGTGCTGTTGGGCATCATCGTACTCTTTGTCATTACGGCGCAGAATCTTTCCACTTACGTGAAAGAAAACATCAATGTGAGCGTACTGATTAGCGATGAAATGGACAGCCTCCAAATCAAGAGTATGGAGAAGATGCTCAAGCAGGCTCCCTATGCCAAGAGTGTAGAATACATATCGAAAGAACAAGCACTGGTGGAGGAAATCCAGGCACAAGGCATTGACCCTACCGAATTCATCGGTGTGAACCCCTACACTGCCTCTTTTGAAGTGAAGATTCATGCCGACCATGCCAATCCCGACAGCATCAGTTCCGCTGTAAAGAAACTTAAAGGGAATCCCAACGTGGTGGATGTCATTTACTCCAAAGACCTTATCAAATCAGTCAACGACAATATCCGAAAAGTAAGCATCATCCTGCTCATTATTGCAGCACTATTTACTTACATTTCGTTTGCTCTTATCAACAATACTGTGCGTTTGACTATTTTCTCCAAACGTTTTATCATCAATACGATGAAGTTGGTGGGTGCCAGTTGGAATTTCATCCGACGTCCATTCCTCACCCAAAGTTTCACCTTGGGCATCACATCTGCCATCATTGCCGACGCACTGATTATCGGAGGCATTTACTGGTTGCACAACTTTGAGCCACAAATCACCGCTGTCATTGACCTCAAAGCCATCATCATCGTATCCGCAGCAGTATTCCTCTTCGGCATCATCATCACCTATTTTTGTACACTCTTCTCACTCAACAAATATCTGAAGATGAGTAGCAACGAACTCTACTACATTTAGCCAACCGCCAGCCCATGCATTGCGCGATTATATAATCACTAAACAACAACTACATAAATGAAGAACTTTGCATTCACAAAAACAAACTACATCCTGCTTATCATCGGATTTGCTATCATTATCCTCGGTTTCATCTTGATGGCAGGCGATGCAACAACTGAAGATGCGTTTAACCCCGACATCTTCAGCGACTTGCGCATCAAGGTGGCACCCATGGTGTGCCTCTTTGGCTTCCTCTTCGAGATTGTCGCCATCCTCTGGCCCGCGAAGAAAGCCTGACACTTTCCCCACAACATCTAACATTTGATATTTCACATTTTTACATGAATTGGATTCAGACGATTATAATTGCCATAGTAGAAGGGCTGACAGAATTTCTTCCTGTGTCTTCTACCGGCCACATGATCATTGCACAAAACATATTGGGAGTGGAAAGCACCGAATATGTGAAGGCTTTCACCTTCATCATCCAGTTTGGAGCCATCCTTTCCGTGGTGTGTCTTTATTGGAAGCGCTTCTTCCGCCTGAACAAAGAACCTCTCCCCGAAGGTTCACCAGCCATCAAGCAGTTTCTCCACAAATTTGACTTCTACTGGAAACTGTTCATCGCTTTCATTCCTGCCGTCGTGCTGGGACTTCTTTGCAGCGATGTCATCGATGCCATGCTGGAGCGTGTGGAGGTAGTGGCAACCATGCTTGTTGCCGGCGGTGTATTTATGCTGTTTTGCGACAGAATCTTCAACAAGGGAAGTGAAGACACCCAACTGACAGAGAAACGCGCATTCATGGTCGGCCTGTTTCAATGCATCGCCATGATCCCAGGTGTGTCACGTTCTATGGCTACAATCGTTGGAGGCATGGCACAAAAGATGACCCGCAAGGATGCAGCCGAGTTCTCTTTCTTCTTGGCAGTTCCCACCATGCTGGGAGCCACAGTATATAAGATTTACAAGATGCTCAAAGAAGGAGGGACCGAGTTGATCATGAACAATCTCGACACGCTCATCATCGGCAACGTGGTTGCATTCATCGTGGCACTGCTGGCCATCAAGTTCTTCATCCGCTTCGTGCAGAGGTATGGCTTCCAAGCCTTTGGATGGTACAGAATCATCGTGGGAGGCATCATCTTGGCTTTGCTTTTCACAGGACACGAACTCACCATCCTATAATTCACCCCATCAAACAGTTCACTTACACTGGCAGCATGAATCCCCAAGCAGGCGAAATACTCATCTTCAACAAGCCCTACCGCTGGACCTCCTTCAACGTGGTGGCAAAGGTGCGAGGCGAACTCTCGCATCGGCTGGGTGTGAAGAAACTGAAGGTGGGGCATGCCGGTACGCTCGACCCCTTGGCCACAGGTGTGCTCATCGTCTGCACAGGCAAGAGCACCAAACTTATCGATGAGTTGCAGGCACACACCAAAGAATATGTTGCCACCATCAAATTGGGTGCCACTACTCCCTCGTTCGACATGGAGACTGCCGAAGATGCCACCTACCCCACCGAGCACATCACCCGCGAGTTGGTGGAAGAGAAACTCAAAGCGTTCAGAGGACGCATCGAACAGATTCCACCCACCTTCTCAGCCGTGAAAGTAGATGGCAAACGTGCCTTCAAATATGCACGTCAAGGTGAAGACATCGAGTTGAAACCGAAGATTCTGGTCATTGACGAACTGGAAATCCTGCATTTCGGAGAAGTGGAGAACGAAGTGACCGACGAAAGCAACGACCCACGGGAACGCATCAAATACCAAAGCGGCAACCTGACGGGCACCCACCTCTCGCTGACCATCCGCGTGGTGTGCAGCAAAGGCACCTACATCCGGGCATTAGCACGCGACATCGGACAATCCCTCGGCTCTGGCGGCTACCTGACCAGTCTCGTCCGCACCCGCATCGGGGAATATACCCTGCAAGATTGCATGGACATCGAACAGTTCCCCCAATGGCTCGAACAACAGACACTGGAAAAAGCAGAAAATAGTTAAATAGTAAATAGTCAAATAGTAAGTAAAAATATGAAACTTTCACAATTTAAGTTCAAACTCCCTGATGAGAAGATAGCCCTCTATCCTCGCACTTACAATCCTGAAACGAAATTCTACAACCGTGATGAATGTAAACTCATGGTTGTACACAAACAGACAGGAGAGATAGAGCACCGCATCTTTAAGGAAATCACCGACTATTTTGAGGAAGGCGACGCCTTCGTCTTCAATGATACCAAGGTCTTTCCTGCCCGTCTTTACGGCAACAAGGAAAAGACTGGTGCACGTATCGAGGTCTTTCTTCTTCGTGAACTCAACGAAGAACTCCGCTTATGGGACGTACTCGTCGATCCTGCCCGAAAGATTCGCATTGGCAACAAACTCTACTTTGGTCCCGATGAGTCATTGGTGGCAGAGGTGATTGACAACACCACGTCACGTGGACGCACACTCCGTTTCCTTTATGATGGCCCCCACGATGTCTTCAAGGAAACACTCTATAGCCTCGGCGAGGCACCTATTCCTGATGACATCCGTATGCACCGTCCTGCCGAAGAGGAAGACCACGAGCGCTTCCAAACCATCTTCGCACGTCATGAAGGAGCAGTCACCGTGCCTGTCACAGGTCTTCACTTTTCCCGCGAACTGATGAAGCGCATGGAAATCATGGGAATTGAGCAAGCCTTCATCACCATGCATGCAGGATTGGGCAACTTCCGCAGCATCGATGTGGAAGACCTCACCAAGCATAAAACCGACTCTGAGCAGATGTTCGTCAACAAAGAAGCTTGCGACATCGTCAACAAGGCAAAAGAGAACGGCCATAAGGTCTGTGCTGTAGGCACCACCACTCTCCGTGCCCTTGAAACAGCAGTAGGTCCCGGCGGATTCATCAAGGAATTTGAGGGATGGACCAACAAATTCATCTTCCCTCCCTACGACTTCACTGTAGCCGATGCCTTTGTCGTGAACTTCCAGCAACCACTCACCACCATGCTCATGCTCGTCACCGCTTTTGGTGGCTACGATGTTGTGATGAATGCCTACAAGGAAGCACTCAAAGGTGACTACATGTTTGGCACCTATGGCGATGCCATGCTGATCATTGACTGATGGACAACAGACAACAGACAACAGGCAACGGACAAGGGACAAAAGGCAACAGCACCATTCTTCATACAGTGTATCTTTCCCTTGGCACAAATCTGGGCGACAAAGAACACAACCTTGTGTCCGCCATCACAGAAATAGAAAGGCGGATTGGTCCTATCAGGGCACAATCCGCCTTTCTTGCTACTGAACCGTGGGGATTCGAAAGCCCGAACACCTTCCTCAATGCTGCCATCAGGGTTGAGACAGAACTCTCCCCTCACGCCCTGCTGAAAGTCACCCAACAGATTGAGCGTGACATGGGGCGCACCCAAAAGTCAACTGTCAACAGCCAACTGTCAACTGTCAACTACCATGATCGTATCATCGACATAGACATTCTCCTCTACGACGATCTCCAAATCCACACAAAGAAACTCACCATACCTCATCCACACATGTATGAACGCGATTTCGTGCTCATACCCCTAAAAGAAATCATGAAATGAAAAAGACCACATTTCTTATCCTCTCCACTTTGCTCACACTCCCACTTATGGCACAGAAAAGACCCTTCACTATTGACGACCTCATCCCTGGCGGTTCCACTTACTATCAGGCATCCGTACCCGAAACCCAATATCTCGCATGGTGGGGTGACATCTGCATCGAATTGGGCATGGACAAGTGCCAGAAAGTGGACATGCAGCAAAAAAACACCGAAAAAGATTCAGCATTCAGCACCCTGACGTTAGAGAATATTAACACCATCCTGTCTGCCAATGGTAGGAAGACCATCGACCACCTGTATAATGCTTCATTCCCCTACACCGAGAAAACCTATGTTCTCATTGACCGAGGCAGGGAAAAGACCCTTGTTGACTGGGTGGAGAAGAAGGTCATTTGGAAAGCCGACCTTACCCCAGATGCAAGCAACGAGGATTGGAACAAGGATTCCCAATCCATCGCCTATACCATTGACCACAACCTCTTCGTCCTCACTGCCGACGGCAAGAGTCATCAAGTATCTTCCGACGGCAGCATTGACCTCGTCTATGGCGAGAGTGTCCATCGCGATGAGTTTGGCATCTCGAAAGGCACTTTCTGGAGCCCTGATGGCACCCTCTTGGCTTTCTACAAAATGGACCAGAGCATGGTGTCCAAGTTTCCTCAGGTAAACATCACCCTACCCTCACAAACACCAGATGGGGAATCCCGCATTGCCACCACCTCTCCCGACCCTTATCCTATGGCAGGAGAGACATCGCATAAGGTCTATGTGGGCATCTTCAATCCACAGACAGACAAGACCGTCTATCTGAACACAGGTAACCCTACAGACCGCTATTTCACCAACATCGCATGGGCTCCCGATGGCAAGAAACTCTACCTCATAGAACTGAATCGTGACCAGAATCATGGTTCCCTTGATGAATACGATGCACTGACAGGAAAGAAACTCCGCACCCTCTTCACGGAAGATAATGACAAATACTTCGAACCCCTTCACCCCATCCAGTTCCTGCCTTGGGATGACAGCAAGTTCATCTATCAGACCCGTCGCGATGGTTACAACCACATCTATATTTATCATGTATCTGGAAAACTCATCAAGCAACTCACCACGGGAAACTTTGAGGTGTCCGACATACTGGGCTTCAATAAGTCGCAGAAAACCATCCTCTACACATCCAATGAGAAAGACCCTTTGCAACAGAATGTGTTCAGCGTTGACATGAAAGGGAAACGCACCCTGCTCGGTGACGCTACGGGGTGGCACAACGCCACGCTATCCGAATCGGGCAACTACTTCATTGACAATTACTCCTCACCTCTTATTGCCCGCCACATAGACATTGTTTCAACTTCCGACAGGAAAGGCACCAACATTTTCACGGCTGAAGATCCTTGGGCTGAATATAAGGTGCCAGAAGTCAAAGTAGGCACAATCAAGGCTGCCGATGGAGTGACAGACCTCTATTATCGCCTCATCCTCCCTACCGACTTCGACCCCACAAAGAAATACCCCGCCGTCGTCTATGTCTATGGAGGGCCCCATGCCCACAACATCGATGCCACCGCCCATTGGGGCGCACGGGGTTGGGACATCTGGATGGCACAGCAGGGCTACGTCATGTTCTGCCTCGACAATCGGGGCAGCGAGCATCGTGGACTCGCTTTCGAGCAAGCCACTTTCCGTCAGTTAGGTGTGGAAGAGATGAAAGACCAGATAAAAGGTGTGGAGTTTCTGAAGAGCCTTCCCTACGTGGATGGGGAACGCTTAGGGGTACATGGTTGGAGTTTCGGAGGTTTCATGACCACCAGCCTCATGACCACCTATCCCGATGTGTTTAAGGTGGGTGTGGCAGGAGGTCCTGTCATCGATTGGCGTTTCTACGAGGTCATGTATGGCGAACGCTACATGGACACTCCACAGACCAATCCCGAAGGTTACGAAAGCACCTCCCTGCTTGGTAAGGCCAAACACCTCAAAGGGCGTCTCATGGTCATCTACGGAGGTAACGACCCTGTCTGTGTGCCCCAGCACACGCTGTCCTTCATGCGCGCCTGCATCGATGCCGACACCTATCCCGACCTCTTCACCTACCCAGGCGACGGTCACAACATGATGGGTACCGACCGCGTTCATCTACACAACGTCATCACAAGGTACTTTGAAGATCATTTGAAGTGAAAAAACTAAAAACTAAAAGTATAAGTTACCTGCCATGCGGGATGTTGGTGTCCCGTTTGCAAAGGTAACTTATACTTTTAACTTTTAGTTTTTAACTTTTCACTTACATCCTCAATCGTCCTGCAAGTGCAAAATAAACCTCACACCCTTCACAAAGGCAGGGTCAATGTCGAGGTCACCATTCATATTGAGTGCCATCCGCTTGCAGATGGGCAAGCCAAGACCATCGCCCGTGGTGAGGTCGCGCACTTCACGGAACGGCTTGAAAACGTCTTCGCGCTGTTCTTCTGGAATGTTGCTGCCTGTGTTCGACACGAGGAACTGATGCTTGTGCGCGCCTCTCTTCTTGTATTCCAACGTGATGTGTCCATCCTCAGGAGTGTATTGAGCAGCATTCTTCAGCAGGTGCAGCAAGATGTGTGAGACATATTCCTTATTGATGTGTGCCGCCATCTTTGGAGCATCCACCTTCAAGTTGACACCACTCTTCACCTTCCCCCGTATCTGCTCCATCAAGCCCTCACACAACGTACCCACTTGCACATCCTCTTTCTCCACCGTTTCTTCCGCTGCATTCTCCAGTTCTGACAAAGTCTGGATGTGCTCTGAGAAATCCAATAATGCCTTCACCTCGGGAGTGCCCTTATCCAATTTCTGCAAGGTGGGAGCCAACTGGGCTGAGATGCTACTGATGAACTTCGCCTTCAAAGCATTGTTCTCGTTCAGCAACTTGATGGTTTTCTTCTGTTTGCGGTTGCTATACATATAGCGCATCAGCACGATGGCACCCAGCACCAATGCAGCCGCCAACACTGCCGCCAAGATGCCCAGACCCACGATGGCAGCCTGACGTGCCGTCAGCGAACTGTCCTTCTCATCAATCTCAGCCTCATTGTCAGCAATCTGCTTCTTCAACACACCCACCGTGTCAGCCAGCACCAGTGCCGAGGCAGAATCTTTCCATGCCATATAACTCTTGTAACTCTCAGCCACCAGACTGGCACTGTTGCTCTTACGTCCGTTAGCAATCAGTGTCTGATAGACCTCATCCACCTTGCCATACTCTTTCGAGGCAGTCAGTTGGTCAGCCATTTCTTTAAAAGTGGCATTCCCCTTCTCACTTTGTCCAATAGTGTAGTAGTAGATGGTTTTCGTGTAGAGCAGGTCGTTCTTCACCGCTGCATCGTTCGCCGCCTGGGCATGATTCTCCATGTTCTTCATCTGCTCTTTCGCGCGCTCCATCTTCCTCATCTTCATATACATCAGGTGTCGTTCCTTCGTCGTCCAGTAGTGCAGAGCTGCCTTATTTGCACCCTGCCCCTTCGCCTCGATGGTCTGGTCTATGCGGCGCAACAGGTCGAAAGCCTCCTTGTAGAGGTTCTCTTTCTCATAGTAGAGTTTGTTGCCCTTCACGCCACAATCCACACCCTGCTTCAGGTTGCCACCATTCACATAACTCTCGAAAGCCTTGATGTACAATGCACGTGCAGCAATCGGATTGCCCTTTGCATACTCCGCCTCAGCACGCTGCTGCAATTCATTCTTTCCTGTCTCCTGTGCACCAACCCATGCACAGCACATGAGCAGACTGATGCCCACCATCAATAATTTCTTTCTCATATTCTTATCAATTAAAAGGTTTCCGAATGCGAATTTAGGGATTTCTTCCGTTCTTTCCAAAAGAAAGAACAGAAAAAAAAGAAAAAACTCTCCACTATTTCCTACCTTTGTACATTAAAACAAAAAAACATACATGAAAATGTGGGCAATACTCTTCTTCCTCCTGCCATTGATTGGCATCGCATACATTGGATGGCACATCTCGTGGATCACCGATGCCATCTACGAATGCTCATGGGGTACCCACCAACGTGGCAACACCCACTACTACATCTCCTCCGGTCTCGGCATCTGGGGTGGCAAGTTCCGCATCGGCACCCAATCCGAATATGTCGTGACAACCCTACGAAACGAACCCTAAAAGCCTCCTTCCATTTAGCGTACCCCTCGGCTACGACCTGCCGTACCCCTCGACTACGGCACATCGTACCCGAGGGGGTACGTTTTTCTCACCTTTGCTAAACAAGGAAAATCAGCAGAAAAATGAGGTCACCCCCAAATTTCTTTCGTCATGCAAAGATACGAAGAGAACCTGACTTCTCTACAACACATGACTGCCCAATGCTTACACTAACAACCTCAAAATCGACATCGTCGACATCGATGACCGACATCGACGATGTCGACTTAGAGGTTGTGGAAGAGGGACAACGCAGGTTTTGAAGGAGAGAAAGCGCGAAGGAAAGGGAGTTGGAGATGTATCGTGACACCGAAAACACGGAAATTCACTTTAACATCGCTCTTGAGGAGCAAATGAATTTATCGAACTGACGTTATAATAAAAAATATCTCCTTTCATTTTGTACTGTCCTCACTTAATCGTATCTTTGCAACGTCTTCCCCCACGAGGTGTGCTTATGGAAGCCACACGGAGGGTGGGACACTACATATTAAAGGCGTTACTGACGCTTTGTTTTTGGTTCTCGAAACTTCCTCTTTCAGAATTGCAATCGGAAACAGACGCAGAGGTGATGCCCTCGGGAGTGTAGTATATGCACATCCCAAGTGTGCAGGGGGTCTTGTGCCCTCACGCACACTTTAGGGTGTAACAATATACTTCCTCACGTGGGTGTTTGACTCTGTCCTGTTTATTGCAAAGGTTGTGGAAGACCTCGAGAACAAACAGGCAGATGGCAAGCACCTCGTTTATTGTATGTAGGTATTAAGCAGAAATTTTATACTGTCATCGGGTGTTTTGGCAGGTACTCTGTTTTCCACATGGTGTCATTTATAATATTGAATTTCAAAAATGGTGACCTGACCCACCAATGCATCGCTTCAATCAAAAAAACAGTAAAATCAGGGTATGAAATTATTGTTGTAGACAACAATAGTTCACAGAAAGAATTTGATCTTTTGCAAAAAGACATTCCCAAAGAAGTATGTCTGATCCGAAGCAAAACAAATGGAGGTTTCGGAGCAGGAAATATGCTCGGAGCAAATTTCGCAAAAGGAGATTTTCTCTGTTTTCTTAATAATGACGTTGTGCTGACAGAAGATTGTGTCACACCTCTTTGTGCCTATCTGACAGAAAACCCCAAGGTGGGGTGCATCATCCCGCAGCAATATAATGGACAAAATACCTTAGTGCCTTCTTTTAATCATCTTAATGGCATTCGGCAAGAAATTTTCAAAAACAAAATCTGCGAAAAACTTTTCCCCAAGAAATATCCCAACCGCTATCATTTGACCGTTCCCACAATAGTCGGTCGAATAGAGGGATGTTTCATGCTGTTTCCTTCGAATGTGTTTTGGAACATTGGAGGTTTTGACACAAATATCTTTCTTTATTGTGAGGAATGGGATATAGCATGTCGCCTTCATTCGCATGGATATAGTTGTGTGGTTCACCCATTGTATCGTTTCACACATCTCGGAGGTGCCTCAACTCATAAAACCACAAAAAGTGGAATGCTGTATAGAGAAATGTACATCTCACGTCTATATGTCTATCAATACTTAGTTAATTTTTGGTTTATTATCTCATTTTTAATATGTTAGAC
>SAMEA3663010__coassemble_48_pt1 | contig 70870 bp, 67 predicted proteins | sample SAMEA3663010__metabat2_low_PE_015 | metagenome-assembled genome bin SAMEA3663010 (sample SAMEA3663010) | pig gut metagenome | biome: pig gut; feature: pig-associated habitat; material: faeces | place: France | collected 2012 | reverse complement strand
GGAGGACTAAGATATTCTTGACGTCCTGTTCCTCGTTGTTCATGGCGATGTAAACGCTTATGGCTCCGACAATTGCAACGACACCTGCAATGGCATAGCAGAGCTTCACCACGATAGGTACATACTTGGCAATCTCCTCCGTCACTGTGGTAAGCGCGGTCGTTCCTGCCGAGTAGTCGCCGGCTGCGTTCTGTGCCATTGCTGCGGTGGTGCCGACAAGCAACATCAGGGCGAGCGTTTTCATGCGCTGTGAAGAGAAGAATCCCTTCACCTTCTTGTTAATCCTTTCAAACATTCTTTTTACCTTTTAATTTGTTACACTTTGAGTTATCTTATCTCGTATCACCTGTATCTCAAATCTGATAACCGAAGAAAGCGGGGAAGACGATGGTCGCTCCTATGAGGAACAGGCAGGCTCCCACCAGCATCATGATGTTCTTCTTCACTCCTTCTTCGCCCGTATTCATCTTTATATATATCTGCAAGGCGCTGACTATGACCACGATGCCCGCCACTGCATAGCACAGATAAACGATATAGAGCATCATCGTCACGGCATAGTCATGGGCACTCGCAAGTGCGTCCGCTCCCCAGCTGTAGTCCACGTTGCCACACTTGGCGAAGCCTTCCTCTTTAGCAGAACACAGCAATGCCGACAGCAATATCAGCCTTTGCACGCTGCTTCGCCAGTGGAAACGCACCAGAGCTGGGGTGATAGCGGAATATAAAGTATCAACCACACTTCTTCTTTTGATTCTCATACACACTGTATTGAAATGGTTACAGCTCGTCCTTCACTGGTACAACCTTGACGCTTGCACGTCCTGGTCTGACACCCTTGGCCAACAGCAGCTTGTTCAGCTCCTCTGCATAGACGGGGTCGGAAAAACTGCATTCCGTCTCTTCCAGCTTGTCGTCCACCTTGGCGTGCAGCTTGTCTGCCACACTGACTGACGGTTGTGAGGTGTTTGACGTTGGCACGGATTCCGACAGGGCACCTCCACTGATTACGGACTCTTGTCCTACGGCTATAGCGTCCTGAACATTGCCGCTCTCCATCTGACGCTCCTCGTAGTCTGTTTGATACAGACTCTCGCCAACACTGAATCCTCCTTCGTTCTCACTCACCGTTACGGAGTCATCCTCATCGGTCATGTCACTTACGTCAAAGGTTTCTCCCTTGACAGCTTCGTCCTTCGGTTTACCATATAAGTCCTGTACGATGAGTACGGTATAATAGATGATGTACAGTACGGTCACCACAATGGCGAATATCACAAATCCTTTCATGTTTACTTTTGCTTCTTGTTATCCTATATTACTTATCTTTCTTATTCTCGTTCTTAAAATTAAAGGCGGCATTGTCCTGGCTGTCTAAATCGTACTTTTTAGTCCGATTATGTGCCATCAGACAATCATCCCGTTGGACGCTGCCGACCTTTATCTGCTCATGCAATACAGAAACATGGTGCAAAGTAACAACCTTTTAGCCACATGGCCATCATCTTCCCATTCCTCGCCCTTATTTCTTAACTCTATTTTTCATAAAAACAAAAATCGGACATAAAAATCGGACATAACACGGATAAGGAATGAGATATGGGCATAAAAAAGCCCTCCCGAAAGGGGAGAGCCGTATGTAAGATGTTGGGCATAGAGGTCACATCTTGATGCCCACCAGAAAATCATTCAGGTCTTTGTATTCGCCATAGCGGAAAGATTCGTCAGTGATACGATAGCCATAAAGTGCCTTGAAGTCGGTGGTGGCGCACTGTCCCGCCGCATCGTTATCGAGGAAACAATGGATATAGGGGTATTCTTCAAGTGCTTTCATGCACTTCTCCATGTTGGTTACGGAGTTCATGACGATAATGTCGCATGGGAATTCCATCAAAAACAGCCGGTGACGTTTCTTGATCAGGGTGATGAAGGAGAGGAAATCCATGAATCCCTCAAAGACGGCACAATGCTTCTGCTTATTGCCTTCTTCCTTGAAGATAAGGGTTATGTCCTGATGGCCGATGCAGCCCTTGAAGTACTTATTGCGGATGGCATAGCCCGCACTGTTATTCACGAACCCCAACCCATAGTAGTGCTTCTGTCCGATGGAATAATGTATCTCGCGCATGTATCGACGGGCACAGTAAAGGTCTATCTTACGGCTCTGGAGATAGGAGACGAGAGCCCAGTTCTTCAGTTCGATTACCTTCACCTTGCCAATACTGGCATGGGCATTGTCCTCCTTCTGTTGCTTGGCATTGTTCGCTTCGGATGAAGCGGCATAGGGTGGGGATGCGCCCAAGTCCAACTTTTCTATATAGGTCATCGCTTCTCCAACATGGGCAATATTCTTATAGCGCATGACCAGGTCGATGATGCTGCCGCCTGTCTTGTAGCTCAGGTCGAACCACAGGTTCTTGGCCAAGGTGACAATGAACGACGGATGCTTGTCGGTGCGGTAGGGGGCATGGTATAACCATCTGCCGCCTGCCTTGCGCACAGGATGTATCTCCTCTGAAGAAAGGTAATCGACTATGGAGACCTTCTTCACGTTCTCCAACCTCTGTCTCATCATTTCCGTCAGCATGGTTCATCCTCCTTTCTGGATGTAATATTCGCATTGGTTGGCGGACAGACATAACAGTAATACCTGTCCTGCTTCTCCAAAATATTCTTTTCAATTAGCAGTTTGACAACCTTGTTCATCATGCCGTCCCCACGGTCATAGCCTATTGCCTTGTATGCTGGCTTCAAAGCTTCCATAAGAGGTTGGTAGCCTTTGATGGGACCATCGCGGAAGACATATTCCAAAACCTCATGGTGCATGGTATCTGGGATTTCCTTGTAGTTGCTCCATCGGCTCTTTGTCCTGAATCTGTAGTCTTCGGCCAGCTCCGGCAGTCCTTCCTTGTTGATGCGGAAGGCGAATGGATCAAACTCCCTGTCACGGATATATTTTACTCTGACTTCACTGACATCGGGGCAGATGAAACTTTTTTCTACCTGAAGTACACTCTCAGCCTTGTTCTGCATCTCAGTTCCGAGGTGCCCGCGTACATTGTCATCTCCCTTGTTGACGTGGATGACACAGTGGATGTGCACCATGTACAGCGATGACCACCGCATCAGCTTATTTACCAAATCTACGGATTCTGCCGAATTGTTGATGTCAAGCATCAGGTCACGGATGCCGTCGATGATGACAAGTCCGTAGCCTTCCCTGTGCGAAAGGGCGTGCTCGACAATGTCAGTACGTTTTCGGGGGGAATACTCCCTCATGCAGATGAAGTCTATATTTCTACAGTCGAGATCTTCGGGCAGGTTAGATAGCTTCAGAATGCGTTTCAGTACTTTCTGGCAGTGGAACTTGCTCTGCTCGGTATCAATATACAATATCCGTCGCTTGCCTTCTGGCAAGTGGGACTGATATTGCAGAACCTTACTGTTGGTGAGGGCTGAGGACACCATGGCGCTCACATTGAAGGTCTTCTTTGCCTTTGCCTTGCCTGTGGTCAAACTGAAATTGCCAAGCGTAGCGATTACGGAATCATTCACCGTGATTATCACCATCGGCTTAGAGCATTTGGAAGAGGCATATATGGACGCTTCTTGCATGATGCGCTCAAATTCCTCTTCGATGTCTTTTGTCGTTTCCATAATATGTTGTTGTTTGTCACTCATGATATTTTTGAATTTCGGTCTCATCGCCAAGGAGGACGACATCAATGGCGGGAAGATAGTTGCGCCGCATGTACTTGTTCAGGTCTTCACGGTCGAAATAGGTCAGTTTGCCGCCGGGCGCATGGCGAGGGATAGCCCCCGCACTCACCAGTTTCTGAAACCACCCCTTCGACATGCCCATATATCGGGCTGCCTCGTCCGTGGTCAGCATCTCCTTGCGGACATAGTAGTTTTCTTCCAACCGTTCTATCCGTTGCTTCAGGCGGCTTATCGCCTCCTTGCCGATGTTTTCCAATGTCAGCAGACGCTCTTCTAACGTCTTTTCTGTTTCTGTCGCTTGATTTTCCATTTATATATAATATAATGTGTCATTTCTTGAATTTATATGTCTCTTATGCCCATACGCTCCTAAGTCCACGTGTCCAGCAGATGCTGGCTGACATTGCGGGTGATGAAATCTATGGGCAGCTTCGCGTAGATTTCTGTGGTTTTGATAGATGAATGCCCCATCATCACCTGAAGCACTTCCTTGGGTACGCCCTCTCCGAGGATGATGGTACAGGCGAAGGTATGGCGGCCTACATGACTTGATATGGGATATTTGCAGCCCAAGGCAAGACCGACACCTTTTAAAAACTGGTTGTATTTCTGCAGGCTTACGATGACAGGCTTGTTGTTCGTGCGTGCTAGTATCTTTTCGGTATAGGGCAATATCGGCACTATGAAGTTGCCGCCCGTCTTTACCCTATGCCCATCGATGTACTTGTAACCATTAATCTCCACTACATGTTGGCAGTAGTTGAACCTTTGTGCATCGGAGAATGCCATGCCCGTGAATATCTGGAACAGAAAGAAATCAAGGTACATGGAGGTGTCCGGGTCTGATGTTTCCTCACGCATCTTCTGGAGTCTAATCACTTGCTCCTTGGTCAGATGGGGACGCTGACTTCCTTCTCCCCGCTTGTCAACGAACCGGTCGTATGGGTTTTCTCTGATGAGACCGAGACGGAAGGCTTCGTTGACGTAGCTTTTCAGCCGTTTGTGGTAATTGTGGATGGCGGACTGGCTTCTCTGTATGGGCTGCTTGGTGACTGCGTCTTTCTCCTCCCGTAGGAAGAGGTCGAAGGCGTAAATCTTTTCCAGGGTCAAATGGTCGAAAGACCTGATACGGCCAAAACGACGCAGGGCTCCGAAAAGCGTCAAATGACCTTTACGGGTTCCTTCCGCAATGTTCCTTTCATTGATGCGCTGCTCAATCCATACCATGAAATTCCTCTTTGTCCTTTTCCCGTTGTCCATGTATGACTTGAACTTCTCAATGGTCATCGGATCGTTGTTCAGTTCCATCATGAAGATGATCTTGTCGCACTTGGAGGCAATGTCTGCCAACTGTTTGTTCAAGAGGCTTTGCTCTGGATGATTGACCACCATTCCGTGCTGCCACTGGTATGGAAGGAGCTTCACGCCAGTGTTGAAGTACGACCTGCCGCCTCCAATGCTCACGGAGACTTCTATGTTCCCCTCCTTTTCGTCAGTCGCTCTTTTCTTTCTGTCAAAGATTAATTTTACATGACTGCTCATAGTTTGATGATTTTTAATAAGACATATTATTGTTTTTTGATACAAAAATACTTTGGTTTCAGACTTTATCAATGGATGTCATGTAGAGATGTTTGTACTCTCTACATGATTATCTACATTTAGGTGCGCCAGCGCACACTTTTTCCGGCACGTTATCTATATATGAACGCTGATTGAAGTGAAGTGTGTTGCGTTCCGGCTACGACTTCCATGCCATTTCCTTCACTCAATCTATATATACACGCTGATTGAAGTGAAGTGTGTTGCGTTCCGGCTACGATTTCCATGACATTTCCTTCACTCAATCTATATATACACGCTGATTGCAGTGAAGTGTTTTCAAACAATAGTCCAGAATCCTCTCATACTTGGCTGATTAGGCAACCGCCAGTCCCGTCACCATTACTTTATGGCAACGGAACTGGAATGTTACTATCAGTCTTGCTTGTTCGCCTCTTCTTCGAAGTAATGCTTCACATCTTCATAGATGATATAGTTCCTGTTGATTCGGGCGGAATGGCTATTTTTCGGACGAAGGCTGTTTCCGTCCTTCCCTGACATACTACTGTCTCCCTTTACGCGGCAGACAGCCTTGGACAGCTTAGACGCAGTCATCGGGTTGCCGGGCTTGGTGAACAGAAATCCACCCTGTTCCATCACTTTCTGCCAATTCCCTACAATCCGGTTGTTGCTGCACAGGGCATCAAGGAAGATGGCTATCTTATTCGTGTTGGCCACACGAACATGGAAGCCACGCTCGCATCTGAATAAGGATTCGAGGATTTGACGTACCTCTTCCCGGCTTTGCGCGTTGAAAATAGAGTGATGCCACGCTATGTATGTGAGTGCGGCCATTTCCTCATTCGAGAATCGGCACCCCAAGATGAGCGGCGGCTGCCCGGAATAAGGCGAGGCTGGAACACTTGCGTTGCCCTTGGGATAGAGCGCGTGGTCAATCATACGAAGGATGTCACTGGCACCAAAGCCAGGCTTGGTGAGGTCTGCCCTCAGCAGCGTCTCTTCCCCCTGGAAGACCTTGCGCACTTTCCACAGGTTGGCGGCATGACTGTTACGGCAGCTCGCATCGGCATTGTCGATGTGGCGGTGCTGAATGCAGAACAGTTCGATGAAGTCGTTCTGCTTCATGCCTTTCTTAACAACCTCTGTCAGATACAGGTCCCTTGCCTTGGAGAACAACAACTGAAGCTCGCCGGTTGCATCATAGTTACTTGCTGCGTGGCAATCTGCCACTGTTTCTGTCTTGGAGGAGATGAATTTTTTTTTCTCCTTTCATCATGTTTGATTTCTTCATGTTTTTGTTTTTTAGATGTTTATATATATCTTTTACCAATATTGAATGTCTTTGAAATGAAGTTCTCATAGGGTACGTATAAGGACAGGGAGTTTTGCCAGTTAATTCCGTCGGTTGGTGTCCCACCGTAACAGCAATGGTGTTTTGGCAGGCCTGCTACCTTTGGCTAGTAGTTATGACAAATAAAGAAACGCATGGCGGATAAAGATATTACCACCATGCAAGTCGTTTTTGTTAAAGATGGTTGTTATAGTACGTTATTTTCACTTGCAAATATAGCATTCATACACTGAACAATGAAAGAGGGCGAAAAGAACATGCCTTTTCGCCCTCATTGCGTAACAAAAGATTTTTTTCATTTCCATACTCCCATAAGCTGCTCGTTGACGCTGCGCTTTATGAATTCAATGGGCAGCTTTGCGTAGATTTCCGTTGTCTTGATGGAAGCATGCCCCATCATCACCTGAAGCACCTCCTTGGGTACACCCTCGCCAAGTATGATGGTACAGGCAAAAGTGTGCCGGGCAACATGGCTGGTCAACGGGAACTGGCATCCCAACGCCATGCCCACGCCCTTCAGGAACTGGTTGTACTTCTGTATCGTGTTGATGACGGGCTTGTTCTTCGTGCGCTTCAATATCTTCTCCGTGTAGGGCAAGATGGGCACCACGAACTCTTCACCCGTCTTCAGCCTATGGCTGTGGATGTAGTTGCGTCCGTCGAGGTTGATGACGTGCTCTTCGTAATCGAAGTCGGCGGCATCAGAGTATGCCATGCCCGTGAAAATCTGGAAGAGGAAGAAGTCGAGATACTTCCTGCTCATGTTGTCTGCCGCATTGTCTCTCATCTCCATGAGTTTCTTCACCTGCTCTTTCGTGAGATGTGGACGCTCTCCGTTCTCGCCCCGTTTGTCGATAAACCTCTGGTAGGGGTTTTCCTTGATGAGACCGAGACGGAAGGCTTCGTTGACGTAGCTCTTAAAACGCTTGTGGTAGTTGTGGATGGCGGACTGGCTCCTGACTATGCGCTGCTTTGTCTCGGGGTCCTTCTCCTCGCGCAGGAAAAGGTCGAAGGCATAGATATTCTCGAGTTTCAGGTCCTCGAACGTGTTTATCTTGCCAAAACGCTCCAGGGCCTTGTAGGTCGTCTTGTGTCCCTTCCTCGTGCCTTCCCTCAACACACGCTTCTCCAAACGCTCATGCATCCAGTCAAGGAAATCGCGCTGCTCCTTCTTCTTGTTCCGGGGAAGACGCTCCCTGAAATTCTCGATTGTCATGCGCACTTCCTCCATCTCCATACCGAGGATTATTTTTTCGACCTCAGCTACCTTTTTTGCTACCATTGCGTTATACTCGATTTTTTTCGGGTGCATAGTAACAATTCCGTTGTCCCACTGCCGTCTGTTGACCCTTACCCCTGTGGATAGGTAAGACCTCTTGCTGTTTAACGTAACTTGCACTTCTACAGTGCCTTCCGCCTTGTTGGAGGCTTCTCTCTTGCGGTCAAAAACCACTTTTACTCTTTTATCCATTATAGTAGCAATTTTTAGGGGGCTGGAGCAGATTTGGTATCAAAAGCCGTCCCAGTGGAAGGAGGTGTTCTGGTAAAATGCAGCCCATAGCCCAGATTTAACAACTAAGCCACAAAACTACTGCCTTTACCTCATTGCTAACCTAACCTGTTAATAATCAACTATTTGACTTTGAATGTGGACATGAAAAAAGGACTTCCGAAGAAGTCCTTTATTTCTGACCCTTAGGGCTTTACTGTGACCCGCTTGGGGCTCGAACCCAAGACCCCAACATTAAAAGTGTTGTGCTCTACCGACTGAGCTAGCGGATCTACCTAATAGGCTTGCGATACGGGTTATGTGTGAAACCCAAAAGCTGGTTTTTGCGCCAGTGCTTTATCGTAAGCGGGTGCAAAGGTAGGGAGTTTTTGGGAATCTACCAATTTTTTTTTGAGTTTTTTTATGTTTTGTCTATATTTTGTTCTTCAACCTTAACCATAAATCTCCACTTTTAGCCCTAAACTCTAACTCCGTGAAATCTGTAGTCCCTTATCGGAGAGGGTCATATCAACGAAACGTGATGAAGGGGTGAGTGGATGGCTTGTGAGTGTCTTGCGGATGCGTGCCGCTGCTTGTGGGTCTTTCGCTACCATGTATAGGTAGCCGCCTCCACCTGCGCCTGGGAGTTTGTAGCCCAGACAGAGGTCGTCGATCTGTTGGCAGAGTTGGGTGATGAGGGGTGGCTCGGTGCCAGCATCGAGTGCCTTATTTTGTTGCCATGTTTCGCGGATGAGGGTGCCGTACTCGTGGAAGTTGCCCAACTGGATGGCATCGAAGAGATGGAGGGCATGTTGTTTCATTTGTGCAAGGATGTTGAGGTGGGTGGCTGAGTTGAGGAACATGCCTTGTACAATCTCTGCAAGTATTTGCTTGGCGGTGCGTGTGATTCCTGTGTAGTAGAGCAGGTGGCACATCTGAAGGTCAGGCTGTCGGAAGAAGGTGTCGGGCAACCATCGAACAACGGGGCGTTGGCTGAAACCTGATTGGGTTTGCAGGAGTTTGATGCCGGGAAGGATGCCTCCATATTGGTCTTGCCAACCTCCTCCAGTGGTGAGCAGTTGCTCTAGTATGAGGGTGCGATTGCCAATTTCGTGCTTGTCCCATCCGAGACCGCAGAAGTCTGCCAAAGCACCAATGAGGGTGGAGGCGAGGATGGAACTGGTGCCGAGTCCTGAACCTGCGGGAATGGCTGATAGGAGGGTGATTTCGATGCCTGAGCCAAAAGCGGAGAGTTGTTGGTGGAGCGAGGTGTACTGTTCTGCACAGAATTGTGGTAGGAATCCGCAGAGTGCCAGTGCTGCCTTGGGAATGGAGAAGGGGGAACCGACTTTATTGTACTGTCCCAACTCTTCGTAGGTGGTGATGGTCTCAACGGCTCCAAGGTCGATGGAACGGCAATTGATGTGGAGTTCTGGAGTAGGCTTTACATAGACTTGAAGAGGTTGTTGCCCGTTCAGTTCGATGGCGAGGTTGACCACGTTTCCGCCTCGCAAAAGGCAGTGGGGTGGGGTGTCGGTCCATCCGCCTGCAATGTCAATGCGTACGGCAGAACGTCCCCAGACGATTTGGTCCTTGTAGGCGTTAAGTTGTGGCAGTTGGGGGTGTTGGATGGCTGTGTTGACCAACTGGTCACGTAGCAGGGCGAAGGCTCTTCGCTCGTTGAGGTCGCTTGCTTCGCCGTATTGTTTCTGCACTTGTGCCCTAAACATTGCATCGTGGATTTGCTGCATCGGGGTGCCTTCAGTCAGCAGGGGTGGTGGCAGTTCGATGTGCTGTGCTGCACATTTTGCAGCCACGTCTTTGAGGTCTATCTGATAGAAAACGGATTTGTGGTAGTTGCGTGCCAAGGTTGGTATGTTATGGGCGAGGAAGGTGGTGCGCTGCAGGTTTTGCCGTACGAGGTTGGCTTGGTTGGCTATCTCATCGGCAGAGAGGCGTGGTAGGGCGGTCCATTCGTGGCTGAGGTCTTCGGAGGGGTGGGGAGAGAGCATCCACGTCAGCAGTCGTCCCATCTGTTCGGTGTCGTGACAAACAGGGAAGATGTTGGCGGCTTGCAAGTCGTGTTGGTTGGTGATGGTGTCTATGCTGATGTGGTGGTTCTGAAGCCATTCTGTGAACGGTCTTCCCAAATAGAGGGTGTCGGGGTGGGTGATGTCGCCGCGCATCGCATCGCGGAAACCATAAGGACGGAGTGCGTAAGAGGTGTCGCTGATGGCTTGTATGTCAATGCATTGCCCTTGTTGCAAGACGATGTGCCAGTTGTTGGCTGGAATACCCGTGATGACGTTTTGGGAGGAGAGGTTCCATGAGGCTGGCACATGGGCGTTTTCTATCCAGATTTCTGCATTCTTTTCGGTCAGTTCAGTCTCGACAAGGGCATTCTGTACGAATACGGCAGGGTGTTTTTTCACGTTCTTCTGAATGATCATGCGTTGGTCGAGCACAAGGTTTTGTAGGGTGAGCGTGGAGGAAATCATCTCAGAAGTGGTGCCGTAGTGGTAGAATTCGCCTCCTTCGAGGGGAAGGATTGCGACACGCAGGGCATTGATGTCGGGGTCGGAGGAAGTGGGATGCTCTCCAAGTGCTGTGCCGAAGTCGGAGTAAAGGTCGTAGGGACGGTAACTTTCGGGCGACTCGGTGGCTTCCAGAGGTGCTGGCGTTTCTTTATGCGATCTTTTGTGAAGTAATTCCACTGCACGGTCGTTGAGAAGCCAAATACCGATGTCCATTAGGGCAAAATGGGTTTGTGATAGTTCTGTCAGACGTGCTGTGGATGGTTTTTGCAACACGAAGTCGAGTAGATCGGGGGTGTTGCGGTTCATGAAATAGACCCCGTGGTTCTTTGCCAAAGATGGGTCAACCCAAAGTCCGTAGCACACGACATCTGCTTCGGGGATGGGCTGCAAGGGAAGGGATGAACGGATGAACACATCGCCTGATACGATGAGTGTGTGGAACGAGTCGGGTGCCTTATGCATGATGCTCTCATAGAGTGGCAATTGCAGGTCAAGCAGTGTTTGGTCAATGCGTTGTCCGCGTATCCATCGAAACACGGGAATGGGAATGGATGTCTTTCCTCCTGTAGCATAGGCGGGCAGACGGCGTGACTGACCTCCGGAATGGATAAGGATACGTTTTTCTGTTGGGAGCCATGCGCTGAACGATGTGGCTTTCTCATAACGGGCTGCCTGTTCGAGCAGCCATGTAGTGCCGCCTCCACTGCCGAGTTTGTGTCCCACGGGGTCGGATGTGCAGAAGTATGCCTCTTCTGACAGATGATGAATGTTTAGGTATTGTTTGACCGCATTAGGCGGCAATGATAGTAACTTTTTCATTTTTTCTCCTTGATATCTTCTTTGTCCTCCTCTGTTTCTTCCAATACATATCTTTTATAATAGGAAACAATCAGGGTTGTGAGTGGCAGTGCCACGATGAGTCCGATGAACCCGAGCAAACTACCCCAGATGGAGAGCGAAAGCAGGATGACTGCGGCATTGAGTCCTGTCACTTTGCCCATGATGCGTGGTGTGAGCACCCAGTCTTGAATGGCTTGCACCACGGCAAACACGATGAGGGCTGAGAGGATGATGCCCCAAAAACTCTGCCCCGTGTCGTAGGCTTTCAGCAGTGCCAACACAATGGTGGGAATGAAGCCGATGACTTGCAGATAGGGAACCAGATTGAGGAATCCGATGAAGAGTCCAAGCGGAATGGCTAGGGGGAACCCGATGATGAGAAACCCGATGGAGAAGAGCACACCTACACACATGGCGATAATGGTCTGTCCACGGAAGTAGCCATTCATGCCTTTTTTCAAATCCATCATGATGTCATGTACGATGCCTCGCTGTCCCTTTGGCATGAGTTTGAAGAGCCCTTCTGCCATCAATTCGTAATCGAGCAGGATAAAGAACAGGTAGATAATGGCGATGAGTGAGGCGATAAAGCCCACAATGGCACTCACGCTACTGCTGATGAAGGAGAAGAACTGAGGCACTTTTTCCTCCAGGAATTGTGATACGTCCTGTACCGTTAGTGCCTTGCTGATTTCGTTGATGTCAATGTTGTGCTTGATGTAGTTTTGTACTTCCGACGACACCGATGCCACTGTCGAGTCAGTGGTGACATACTCCACGATGATGTCTTTCAGATGTCCTGTTTCCTCAATGATGGGAGGGAGAATGAGATAGCAGCCTCCTACGATGATGCCCACGATGAGCAGCACGGTGATGAGAATGCTGAGCACACGCGATTTCACATGGCACTTATACTGGAAGAATGTCACGATGGGGTAGAGCAAATAGGCAATGAGCCATGCCACCAGGAAGGGGATGAGCACGCCGCTGAGCCGTTGGATCAGCAAGTAAGCGCCCACCATGATGATGATGCTGATGAGAATACGCACCACGCGATCGAAAGTGAAAGTCTTTGTCTTCATTGTTGGAAAATGAAAGAATGAAAAAATGAAGAAATGAAAAATCTAGCGACGAAGATACGTAAAAAAATGTTGTTTCATTGTCGATAATGTGAAAAAAAGTTGTTTTTGACGTAAAAATTCACGTTGTGAGCATTTTTATTCCTACTTTTGCAATCAAAATCTGCAAATGGTGGAAACTTTTAATTCGACGAAGTCAATACTATACGTGGTGCCAACCCCTGTGGGAAATATGGAAGACATGACCTTCAGGGCTGTTCGGATATTGAAGGAAGCCGATTTCATCTTGGCGGAAGATACCCGCACTTCCAGTGTTCTCTTGCAGCACTACGACATTCGTGCCACGTTGATGTCCCACCATAAGTTTAATGAGCATGAGACCGTGCAGCAGGTGGTCAGACGAATAGAAGGAGGGGAGACGGCTGCACTCATTAGCGATGCAGGCACTCCTGGCATCAGCGACCCAGGTTTCCTGCTTGTCAGAGAATGTGTCCGTCATGGCATAGAGGTGCAAACCCTTCCTGGTGCCACGGCATTTGTGCCAGCGCTGGTCAGCAGTGGACTCCCGTGCGACAAGTTCTGTTTCGAAGGTTTTCTCCCACAAAAGAAAGGACGGCAGACAAGACTGGAAGCATTGAAAGACGAACCGCGCAGCATCATTTTCTACGAGTCGCCACGCCGATTGCTCAAGACTCTCCAGCAGTTTGCTGAAGTCTTTGGCGGAGAGCGACAAGCCAGTGTGGCGCGCGAAATATCCAAACTGCACGAAGAACATGTGCGTGGCACCCTGCAAGAACTGGTGGACCACTTTCAGCACAACGAGCCGTTGGGGGAAATCGTACTCATCTTGGCAGGGAAGAACGGGAACGTTAACCCCAACCCTGACGTTAACCCGAACTGTCAACTCTCAATTGTCAACTCTCAACTCTCCATGTTGATGGGCACAGGCAAGAAAAAGAATAAGTATCAATAAAAAAAGAACGACATGAAAAAGATTATTTTTATGGTAACCATCATTGCGATGCTTGCCAGTTGCAATGAAGGATTCAAAGGTAATTCAGCCAGTGATCGCGAGCGCGATTCTCTGCGCAATGTCATTGACCAAAAGGACAATGAACTCAATGACCTCATGGGCACTTTCAATGAAATCCAACAGGGCTTCGACCTCATCAACGAGGCACAGGGGCGTGTTACCATGATGCGTGAAGGTGCAGAAAATAGCAACGCCGCTGAAAACATCCGCGAGAACATCCAGTTCATCCAAGAGACTCTCGATGAAAATAAGCGCAAGATTGAGGAATTGCAAGGCAAACTCAAGTCCAGTTCCATCAACTCTTCTAAACTCAAGGAAGCCATCAACAGTCTCACTCAGCAACTCAACGAGAAAAATGCCGAACTCGAGACGCTCCGTGCCCAACTTGCAGAAAAGGATGTGAAGATTGAGGAACTCACTGGCACTGTCAACAACTTGCAGGACGAGAATGCCCAAGTGAAGCAGCAGCGTGATGAGACCGCGCAGATTGCCCGCAATCAAGATGCTCAACTCAACACGGCTTGGTATGTCTTCGGCACTAACAAGGAACTTAAGGCTGAAGGCATCCTCAGCAAAGGCGAGGTTCTGCAAGGTAACTACAATAAGAACTACTTCACGCAGATTGACATCCGCAAGGTCAATGTCATTCCCCTCGAGTCGAAGTCAGCAACCTTGCTCACCAACCATCCGGCTGGTAGTTACACACTCCTCAAGGACAGCAAGGGCGAATACACCCTCCGCATCACCGATGTTGCCAAGTTCTGGAGCGTCAGCAAATACCTTGTTGTGAAAGTGAAATAAACTCATTATGCGGAATGCGAAACTAATAGTGATTCTACTGACCTTTGTCGCGGTATTGCCCATCCTCGCACAAAATAATGAGGATTGGGTGCCTACAGGTGTGTGGCCTTTCATCAATCAGCAGTTCCGCACCGCCACTGTCTATACTGGTATCTTCAACCGTACCAAGACGGTGGTGCCTTGCAACATTCATGTGGGTAAGCAAACCTTGTGGTACAGCCAAAATGACACGCTGATGGAGGCTATCCCGGGTTCTGTCTTACGAGTGGATTTTCCCAATGGCGACAGTTACATGCCTGTGGGGGTTGAACCGCGTTTTGGACGTATTGTTCGTGAAGACTCCATCGCTGGCAAGATAGCACGCGTCATCTGTGTCAGGGCTGTGAATCAGAAAGAACTCGACCAAAAATATCTTGACTACATCAACAAGACACGCAACCTTCTGCAGGGAGCCACCTTCGATGTGTCCGACATAGCCGGAGCCGATGATGGAATCGTCATGGAAGAACAACCACTTCCTATGGCCGATGAGTATTATTTTCAAGTGCGTGGCGAGATTTTCCAAGCCTCCCCTAAAAATATCCTCTCCCACATTGACCCCAAACGTAAGCAGGAATACCGCAACTTCACCCGTTCGGCAGAGATCATCTCCACTAATGAGAGTTCTATGTTGAAGGTGTGGCAGGAGTTTTTCCTGAAGTAGAGATGCGCTCTTTCCTTCCTGTATTTCTTTATGAATGGATGTGTCATTGTGTGGAAAATGACACATCCATGTCCGATAAAATGCCTATCTTTGTCGTAGAATTAGTGGAATCAGTCAGGTAACAAATCCCGCTATCCATTTCTGAGGCAAGGATAGGCATTCTCATCTATTGGGGAAGTTTTTAATCAAATCTAATAGTGATTTTACCAAATCCTCACTTGTGTTTCATCGAATGCAGGCTTATATTCCATCAAATTTTTACTTGTATTTCATGACGTGTTCCCCACATACGTAGTGACGCTTGTGGAAGAGTCAAAGTGGTGCATACGGGCAACATGGTGTGGTGCGTGTGGAAGGAGTAAGTTGCTTGTACCGGCAAAACCTTTCGAAATCTAAAAGAAATGTTCCAGAATCTGCAAAAATGTTTCAAAATCTGCAAAAAGCACAAATAAATTGTATTCAAAGCATGGAGTTTGAAAAAATTAACTAATTTTGCAAAAGTTCTTCACATTCCTCGTAGCGGGTTTCACCAAAAGTGCATGGATATCTCCCGTGTTTGGTATTGTGGTGTTGTTTTAGTTCCTTCTATTCATCCGTCACCGGACTAAGAAATGAAAAAAGGCTGTATAGTATAGAAATGTGTCAGCCTATCTTTGTATAAAATAGATGGTTATGAGCGATACTTCTCCTCTAACCCTCCGTTGATGATATCAAAGACTTCCTGCATAACAACTTTGGTCTGCTTGCCTTGGCGTTCTTCGGCTGTGATGGGTTTGTGAATGGTCAAGGTGACGGTACCCCGATGCACAGACTTATGGTTGCGACTGAACACATCGAAGGAACCATTGATGGTCAGTGGAACGATGGGAAGCCCGATTTCGTTGGCTAACATGAAGGAGCCGCGTTTGAAAGGCCCCATCTTTCCTGTTCGGGTACGGGTTCCTTCGGGGAAGATAATCATGGACATACCGCCTTGCAGAGTTTCACGCGCTTGCTGCACGGCCTTGGCTATGCCGGAAATGCCGTCTGGCAAGTAGATGTGTTTGGATTTGACACAGGCATATCCGACGAATGGAATCTTTTTCAAGTATTCTTTCATCATCCACTTGAAGTTGTGCCCCAGATAGCCATAGGCGAGGAAGATGTCGTAGTAACCTTGGTGGTTGGCGAGGAAGACATAACTGTCTTCTTTCTTGATGTTCTCACGCCCTTCTACCTTCACTTTAAGCAGGAACAGCCAGAAAGCGCACTTCGACCAGAATTTTGGTAGATAATATGCCACCACGTCGGTGTCCCCAAGGAAACCAGCAATGATCACACAACTCGCCACAAAGATGGTGATGACCACGAAGATGGGGAGGGCGATGGTGAAGGAGTAAATTTTGTAGAGAATGTTGAGTATGGTTTTCATCATGCTATATTTTTGTGCAAAGGTAAGGAAAATAAGTGAAAAGTGAAAAGTGAAGAGTGAAAAATCTAAGTTACTTGTTGCTAACAAGGAACACTCCGGATGGCAGGTAATATAGATTTTTCACTTTTCACTCTTCACTCCTCACTTTTCACTCCTTCTGAGCGTAATCACATTGACTTCGGGCCATGCACCAAAGCGGAAGGGGAACAGTACGGCTCCGATGCCGTCGCTCACATTGAGTATCTGGTTGCCTTCTGTGTAGGCTCCCGACCATTCTTTATATCGGAAAGCAACGGGTGACCAGCCAAATACTTTGAATTGTCCTGCATGGGTGTGGCCGGAAAGGGTGAGTTGGATGGCGGTTTGTGGAATGATGTTGCGTCGCCAATGGGTAGGGTCGTGGCTCATGAGCACGGTGAAGCAACTGCGTTTGAGTCCCTTCATGGTCTTGGGCAGATCACCTAAGGATGGCCAAGGGGGAAGCCCGTCGTTCTCCACGCCTGCGATGACCAGCGAGTCTTTACCTCGACGGAGAATGCGGTGGTCGTTAAGCAGAAGCGTCCAACCATAACTGCTGATGCGTTGTTGTAATTCTTTCACGTCTGCCTCACGGTCTTTCTCGTTGGGGTAGTTGAGATACATGCTGTAGTCGTGGTTGCCCATCACGGCATAGACACCATCGGGGGCATGGAGTTTGTTGAGGTCGCGGCGGAACCCGTCGAGTTCTGTACTCTGATGGTTGACAAGGTCGCCGGTAAAAAGGATGGCGTCGCACTTCTGAGCATTGATGAGGTCAACGATGGTACGAGCGTCACTTTCATGTCCATCGCGAAGGGTACCGATATGAAGATCGGAGAACTGGGCGATGCGGTAACCATCAAATTGTTTGGGCAGGTCGGGGAAGTAGAAGGTCTGTTGGTGTACGACGTAGTGGCTTCGCCCAACGAAATAGCCGAAACTGAGCAGGGCAATGGAAAAGAGGGCAAGTGCCATGCCCATGATGCGGAAGATGCGGACGAAGAGGCAGTCGTAGCCTTCTCGGGTCTTGGCACCCCCTGTGACGAGTCCGTTGATCAAGTGCCCGATGCCGTCCAAGACCATAAAAAGGGTTTTGGGTGCACAGAAGAGGAGAAATAGGTACATGAAAATGCTTGCCCACACTTGATGCTCGGGAAGCATATCATTGGTGTAGATGATGATGGCGCAAGCAATGGTAAGGATAAAAGAAGGAAGGAACCATAGCAGACGTAACCATCGTTGCTTTGTCCAATGGCGGATGTACATCCAGTAGATGTAGGCATCGGGCAAAGCGAGCAGGAGAATGATGAGTGGAAGTATTTTTAGTAGCATCTGAATGTGTCAAATGTTAGATGTCAATGGTGGATATATATTTATGGATTTCTTCGGGGGGCAGTTGGCGTCGGCGAGCATAGTCAGCGAGTTGATCGGAATCAATTTTGCCGACTGCGAAGTAGTGTGCCTGCGGAAGGCTGATCATCAAGCCACTGACGGAGGCATGAGGCTGCATCATGGCGGAGGTGGTGAGGGTCACGCCAATGCTTTTGAACCCGATCAGTTTGTCCAGCAAGAAGTTGATGGAGATGTCGGGCAGACAAGGGTAACCTACTGCTGGACGGATGCCTTGAAACTTCTCTTGATGCAGTTCTGCCATCGTGAGTTGTTCGTTAGGGGCATATCCCCATAAGGTCTTTCTGACTTCTTCGTGCAATCGTTCGGCACCAGCCTCTGCCAGTCTGTCTGCAAGGGTCTGCAAGAGCATCTGGCTGTAATCATCATCGGGGAATGTCTTGTGTACATCAATGCTGGTAGAAGTGGCAAAGATGCCAATCTTGTCTTGTCGCATGGCAGAATGGGGACGTATAAAGTCACTCAAGCAATGGCACATGCCGTCTTTCCCTGGCACTTGCTGCCGAAGCATTGGCAATCGAATGGGTTCTCCACATGGATGGCTCTGCCCACATTCGCAAGGACGCATGGGTTGCACCACGATGTCATCACCCTCGCTCCATGCCGGCATCAGTTCCACGACCGTCTTGACCTTGACGTAGGGCTGGAGGCGTTGCAACATTTTCTGTGCTTCATCGAAGAGGTGTTTACTTTCTTCTGACTGCTGCGGCAGTGACCACGCATGAAAGAAGTACACCCAATTGATGTGGTCTTTTAGATCGCTGATGCGGTAGTTTTTCCTCATGATACATTAAACCTCAGTTCCTTTCCCCGGATACCATCGACCACAATGCCGTCAAGGTAGGCCGTCTTGCCATTGACGAGGGTGCGGCGTACGCGCCATTTGAACACTCTTTCGTCCATGGGCGTCCAACCACATTTTGTGTAGTAGCGTCCTTCCTTCACCTGCCAGTTGGCATTAGGGTCAACAAGAGTGAGGTCTGCATAATAGCCAGGACGGATGAATCCGCGCTTTTCAATATGGAAGAGTTTGGCGGGGTTGTGTGACATGAGGTCTGGGATGCGTTCAATGGGTAGTACCCCATTGTCGCTCATTTCCAGCATGGAAACGAGTGAAAATTGTATCATAGGCATGCCCGATGCGGCTTTTAGAGCCCCGCCAATCTTTTCATTCTCCAGATGGGGTGCATGGTCTGTTGCCACCACGTCAATGAGCCCGTTGGTGAGTGCTTCGCGGAGAGCCGCACGGTCTTCTGGAGTTTTTACGGAGGGGTTGCACTTGATGTGTGTGCCCAAAGTGTCATAGTCTTCGGTGCTGAACATCAGGTGAGCAATGACAGCCTCAGCGGTTATCTTCTTTTCCTCGGTGGGCTTGCGCTCAAGCAGTTCCAGTTCTTTGGCTGTTGACAGGTGGGCGATGTGAAGTCGCGCCCCTGTTTCTTTTGCCAGTTGCACGGCCAGAGCGGAAGATGCATAGCAGGCTTCAACGCTACGAATGCGAGAGTGGTAACGTACGGGGAAGTCGTTTTGGCCTTTGTACCTCTTTTTGAATGCTCGAATGTTGGCTTCGATGATACTTGTGTCTTCGCAGTGTGCCATCAGCAGCAAGGGTGATGTGGCGAAAATGCGGTACAGGGACTCTTTGCGGTCAACTAGCATATTGCCGGTACTGCTACCCATGAAGACCTTGACACCTGGTACTCGTTGATTGTTGAGCCGTGGCAGGGTTTCGACATTGTCGTTTGTTGCGCCAAAATAGAAAGAGTAGTTGACACGACTGTTCTTTGCTGCTATTTGAAATTTCTCTTCTAGCAAGTCGAGCGTTGTAGTCGGTGGGTTGGTGTTGGGCATTTCCATATAGGATGTCACCCCGCCAGCGGCAGCTGTACGGCTTTCGCTGGCAATGTCAGCCTTGTGGGTTAAGCCTGGTTCGCGGAAATGTACATGGTCGTCAATGACGCCGGGAAAGAGGTAGAGTCCCGTCGCGTCAATGTCCATATCATAGGATTGTGTCGAATCATCGCCTTCCAGCACTTGCTGAATCATCTCGTCCTCAATCACTACAGAACCGATGAACTTACGCCCTTCGTTCACGATTGTCGCATTTCTGATGATAGTCTTCATAGATTGTTTTTTCGGTTAGTGCTGTTCTCTGATTGTTCTCCAGTAATGGCCTGTGTCGTTTTGTTATCTACGGGCTTGGGGTACTTTCTGAACCATCCGTCCCATCTTAATCTCATGACCCCGAAAAAGGCTTCACCAAAGATGCCGCTGTTCATTTTCGACAAACCTTCAACACGGTTGACGAAGATGACAGGCACTTCCTTGATTTTGAAGCCGCATTTATAGGTGGTGAACTTCATCTCAATTTGAAAGGCATAGCCTTTGAAACGGATGGCATCAAGATCTATCGTTTCCAGCACACGACGGCGATAGCACTTGAAACCTGCTGTTGTGTCGTGTACCTTGAAGCCTGTGATGAATCGTACATATTTAGAGGCAAAATATGACATCAAAACTCTGCCCATTGGCCAGTTGACCACATTGACGCCTGAGATGTAACGGCTGCCAATGGCGAGGTCGTACCCTTCGTCGGCACAGGCGGAGTATAATCGTGGTAAGTCGCTTGGTGCATGGGAAAAGTCTGCATCCATCTCAAATATGTAGTCGTATCCTTGTGCTAATCCCCATTTGAATCCGGCAATGTAGGCTGTGCCCAAACCGAGTTTGCCCGTGCGCTCTATTAAGAATAGCCGATCGGTAAACTCTTGCTGCATCAGCCCCTTCACAATGGCTGCGGTCCCGTCAGGAGAACCATCATCAATCACGAGAATATGGAAGCACTTTTCTAAAGCAAACACTGCACGGATAATCTTCTCTATATTCTCTTTTTCGTTATAAGTTGGTATAATAACTATGCTGTCGCTTTCGTTCATGTACGATACTAATTGGTCTTTACGTTGCAAAGTTAGCACAAACCATTCATTCATCAAAATAAAAGCACTTATTTTTTGTTAAAGCGGCAACTTTTTGTCTTTTAAGGTAAAGCGGGCGGTTAAAAATTGTTAAATGCGAGAAATGAGGAAGAAATGCGGTGTATTGAAAGGCTCTTATTTGTTTGATTTTGCCTAACTTTGTAGCCGATATGTTTTTCTGAAAAAGAAGCGTCAATGGCAATACGAAATCCGTAGAGTTTTTGTTTTGTAGCATGGATGTATTTGCTAGAAATAGCATGGTAAGTAAAATCAAGAAGATAAAAATGGAAAATCAAAATGTGAAGCCTGCTGAAGGTAAATTGGGCATCATGGTCGTGGGCCTTGGTGCCGTATCTTCCACTTTCATGACAGGCGTATTGATGGCTCGCAAGGGACTTGCCAAGCCTGTGGGGTCAATGACTCAGTATGATAAGATTCGTGTTGGCAAAGGCGCTGACAAGAAGTATCTTTCTTATGGTGAGATTGTTCCAATGGCAAAGTTGGACGACATCGTTTTCGGTGCATGGGACGTTTATCCTGCTAATGCTTTCCAGAGCGCGATATACTCTGAAGTGCTGAAGGAGAAAGACATCATGCCTGTGAAGGATGAACTGCAGCAGATTGTGCCTTTCAAGGCTGCTTTCGACAAGAACTTTGCCAAGCGGCTGACGGGTGACAACGTGAAGGACTGCAAGACCCGTTGGGACATGGTGGAGCAGATTCGTCAGGACATCCGCCAGTTCAAGGCCGATAACAACTGCGCCCGCATCGTGGTGGCATGGGCGGCTTCCACCGAGATATATGTGGAGCCGAACATGCAGGTGCACGACACTTTGGCGCATTTGGAGGCAGCCATGAAGGCCGACGACCGCCAGAACATCGCCCCCTCCATGTGCTACGCTTATGCAGCTTTGGCCGAGGGTGCGCCGTTCATCATGGGTGCGCCCAACACCACGGTCGATATTCCTGCCATGTGGGAGATGTCGGAGAAACTCGGTCTGCCCATCGCCGGCAAAGACTTCAAGACGGGACAGACACTGGTGAAGTCAGGCTTTGCCCCCATCATCGGCACTCGCTGTTTGGGTCTCAGTGGTTGGTTCTCGACCAACATCCTCGGCAACCGCGACGGTCTTGTGCTCGACGAGCCTGCCAACTTCCGCACGAAGGAGGTCAGCAAACTCTCCACACTCGAAACCATCCTCAAGCCCGATGCACAGCCCGACCTCTACGGCCACGGCAACGACACCGACGACCAGTACTACCACAAGGTGCGCATCAACTACTATCCTCCGCGCAACGACAACAAGGAGGGATGGGACAACATCGACATCTTCGGCTGGATGAACTACCCCATGCAGATTAAGATTAACTTCCTCTGCCGCGACTCCATCCTTGCCGCCCCGCTGCTGCTCGACCTCTGCCTGCTCAGCGACCTTGCTGCACGTGCAGGCAAGAGTGGTATTCAGCGTTTCCTCTCTTTCTTCCTCAAGGCTCCTATGCACGACTACACGAAGGGTGAGGAGCCTGTCAACCACCTCTTCCAGCAATACACCATGCTGAAGAACGCCATCCGCGAGATGGGCGGCTACGAGGCTGACGAGGAGATTGACTGACCAGCCCACGCGTTGGGCGATTCTCTTCGGAAAGCAAATATAAAACAAGAGAGGGACGCGAGTAATCGTGTCCCTCTCTTCGACTTTGCGCAAATTCATGCTACTGCGTGGCTACTTTTCTATTTGACGATGTCTGATCTTTGCCATTCTAGATACTCTTCTGTTGTAAGGAAAACCGTGTAGGCAAAGCTTTTGTTGACAGCCACAAAGGTGCCGCCATCCACCCAATCGTAGTGGATTCCCACAGGTCCGCCTACCCACTTTCCTTCCGGGTATGAGTAATTGAATTTTTTGTCCGTGAATTCGTGAATCCACAGGTTGGATGATGCCCCTTCTTCCCAGAGAGAAAAACTGGTAGGGGTGGATCTCTCACCAAAGCCGAGGGAATAGTGCGCTTGGTCGTAAACAACATATTGCCCTTGAAACTGGGCATACTTTCCCTGGGCATTGGGCTTTACATGAAAAGAACGGAGCAATTGGCCGTCGGCAGTGAATTCCCAATAGCTGCCGTCAACAGGATTGTCCTTGCCCAAAAAGGTTGTACTCTTCCACAGGCCTATGATCATGTTCTTGGTTTCTTCCTGTGTGGTTGGTGCATTGCCAGGGTCGTCATCGCTGCATGAGGCGGTGAATGTGGCGGTCGCTATCATGCAGAGTGCCGCCAGAAGTGTTGAATAGAGTGATTTCATTGTTTTACATTTAAATTGTTTTACATTTAATATATATAACTAACTTTCAGTTTCATGATTTGTTGGTTTATTGCCTGGGGTTCTCCATGTTTCTCAGGATGTCGAGTGCTCCTTCCATCGTCTTCACGTCCTTGATGAGGAGGGACTTGCGTTCTCCATCTCTCAATGTGCATCCTCTTCCGTGACTGCCTGCGTAGGTGAGGACTTTCTCGAAAGCACGGCTCTGGAAGTAGGCGTCCTCGAGGGCGAAGTAGAGAATCATGCGGCCCATCTTGAGCACCACCTTCTCGATGCCGAGACGTTGAGCCGCCCACTTGACGGGCATAACGGTGAGGAGCGATTCGCCCACAGAGGGAATTGGACCGAAACGGTCGATGAGACGTGTCTTGTAGGCTTCCAGTTGCTTGGGAGTGGTGAGGCCGTCGAGTTCGCGGTAGAGGCTCATGCGCTCAGGGCTGCTGGGCACATACTCTTCGGGGAAGAACGCCTGGATGTCGCTCTCCACGTTGGTTTCCGTCACAAACTTCTCGCCACTCAGCCTGCCTTCCTCGTCGCGGTCTTCGTCGGCAAAGAGGTCGTTGAACTCGTTTTCCTTGAGTTCAGCCACCGCCTCGTTGAGTATCTTCTGGTAGGTTTCATAGCCGAGGTCGGTGATGAAGCCGCTTTGTTCCGCTCCCAGCATATTGCCCGCACCACGGATGTCGAGGTCTTGCATGGCGATGTGGATGCCGCTGCCGAGGTCGCTGAAGTTCTCTACGGCTTGCAGACGGCGGCGGGTCACATCGTTCAGGGCAGCGAGGGGTGGGGCGATAAGGTAGCAGAATGCCTTCCTGTTGCCACGTCCCACACGTCCACGCATCTGGTGGATGTCGGAGAGGCCGTAGTTCTGTGCGCTGTTGATGATGATGGTGTTGGCATTGGGCACGTCGATGCCGTTCTCCACGATGGTGGTGGAGAGCATCACGTCATAGTCGTAGTTCATGAAGTCGAGGATAATCTTCTCCAAGTCCTGCGGATTCATCTGTCCATGACCGACACACACACGGGCATCGGGCACGTGCTTGTGTATCATCTCCTCCAACTGCTTCAGATTGCTGATTTTGTTGTTCACGATGAACACCTGCCCGTTACGGCTCATCTCGAAGTTGATGGCTTCGGCAAAGATTTCGGGCGAGAAGGTGTGTATCTCTGTCTGAATTGGGTAGCGGTTGGGTGGGGGAGTCTGGATGATGGAGAGGTCTCTTGCACCTAAGAGCGAGAACTGCAACGTGCGTGGAATCGGGGTGGCGGTCAGGGTGAGTGTATCGACGTTCACCTTCATGCTGCGCAGTTTCTCCTTGGTCGAAACGCCAAACTTCTGCTCCTCGTCGATGATGAGCAGACCCAAGTCCTTGAACTGTACCTGCTTGCCAATCAGTTTGTGTGTGCCGATGATGATATCCACCTTCCCTTCCTTCAGGTCGGCCAGCACTTCCTTTGTCTCTTTGGCAGAACGTGCTCGGGTGAGGTATTCCACTCTGACGGGAAACTCCTTCAGTCGGGAGGTGAAGGTTTGGTAGTGCTGATAGGCCAACACCGTCGTCGGCACCATCACCGCCACCTGCTTGCCGTCGGTGGCAGCCTTGAAGGCGGCACGGATGGCCACTTCGGTCTTGCCGAAGCCCACATCGCCACACACCAGGCGGTCCATCGGACGTGGCTTCTCCATGTCGGCTTTCACGTCTTGCGTGGCTTTCAGTTGGTCGGGCGTGTCTTCGTAGGCGAAGGAGGCCTCCAGTTCGTGCTGCATGTAGCCGTCCTTGCTGTAGGCAAAGCCTTTCTCCTTCAGTCGGGCAGCATAGAGGCGGATGAGGTCGCGGGCGATGTCCTTCACCTTCGTCTTCACACGCTCCTTCATGCGTTCCCAAGCGTTGCCACCAATCCTGTTCAGCGTGGGTGGCTCGCCCTCCTTTCCTTTATATTTAGAGACTTTGTGTAGCGAGTGGATGGACACATACACCGTGTCCTCATTCTTGTAGATGATTTTAATCATCTCCTGCATCACATCGCCCTGTGGCACACGTACCAAGCCGCCAAAGCGACCCACGCCGTGGTCGATGTGTACCACGTAGTCTCCTATCTCAAACTGCTGCAACTCCTTCAGTGTCAGTGCCACTTTGCCTTTCCGAGCCTTGTCGCTCTTCAGGTTGTACTTGTGGAAACGGTCAAAAATCTGGTGGTCGGTGAAGCAGCAGAGTTTCAGCGTGTGGTCGATGAAACCCTCATGGATGGCTCGGTTGACAGGGATGAAATGGATGGCCTCCACTTCCGTCTTGGCCATCTCCTCAAAGATATTTTGCAATCGTGCAATCTGCTTCTCGCTGTCGGCAAAGATACAGATTTTATACCCCTCATCCATGAGGCGGTGAAACTCCTGATTCACCAGGTCAAAGTTCTTGTGGAAGAGGGGTTGCGGAGAGGTGTTGAAGTGGATAGACCCACCCCTCACCCTCCCTACAGGGAGGGGGTGGTTACCTTGCTCGTTAGTTTCCGCTTTCGTCACAACATTATCTTCCTCTTTGCCTGAGATTCTACCCCCTCCCTGTAGGGAGGGTGAGGGGAGGGTCTGTGGTGAGGGAAGGGTCTGCTCCTTCTTGTTTTTCAACTCCAGATGCCTGAACTGCACCACCTGCTTTAAGAACGTCTCTTGGTCGATGACCAATTTTCCCCAGTCGATTTCCCAATCCGCATGGTCTCCCTCCCCATTATGGGGGAAGGTTGGGGAGAGGGTCTTCGCCTGACTCGAAAAGCCCTCCTCGTGTATCTGTGCAATCTTGTCGCACACGAAGGCGAAACTCTGCGTCACAATCAGCGTGTCCTTCGGCAGAAACTCCAGAAAAGAGATGTATTCCGTGTTGTCCTTCTTGATGTTCGGCACGATGGTCATCGCATCCACCTTGCTTTGTGAAAGTTGGCTCTGCACGTCGAACGTGCGGATGCTGTCCACCTCATCGCCAAAGAAGTCGATGCGGTAGGGCATGTCCGACGAGAACGAATAGACATCCACGATGCTGCCTCTCACAGCAAACTGTCCCGGATCATACACATAATCCACCCGCTCAAAACCTAACTCAAAGATGTCCTTCTCCAACTGGTTGATGTCGAACTCGTCGCCCACCTTCACCGTCAACATGTTCTCGTCCAGTTCCTGCTTCGACACCACCCGCTCGGCTAAGGCATCGGGGTAGGTGACAATCAAAAGACCCTCTCTGTCCTGTCGGACATCTCCCCCATGATGGGGAGAGCCATCCGGCGTGTTTGTTGTCGGAAAAGACTCCGCATGGCTTCCCTCCCCATGATGGGGGAGGGTCTGTGAGAGGGTCTGCATCCTCAGTATCTCATTTCCCGCATCCTTCTGATTGTACTTGATGGCCCTTCTATAGGACGATGGAAAGAACAGCACCTGAGGGCCATGCTCCCCAGCACCATTCTGGTCTTTCTCGCTGCCTATCATCTGCGTCAGGTCGTGATACATATATCCCGCATCGTCCACATCGTTCATCACCACCAACATGTTGGGGCAGGCTCCCCGTCCGCTGGCCACAGCGGCCAACAACAAAGCAGCCGACGAGCCACTCAGCCCGTCCGCTCTCATGTCTTTTGCCTTGCTCTGCCTGATGCGCTTGGCCAGTTCCTTGGCCTCATCCGACGAGGCCAAGACCGAAAGAATCTTACTTGTTTCCAAATGATTAAATCCTCAAAAATGTATCCTCGCCGCATGGCTTCCCTCCCCATGATGGGGGAGGGTCGGGGAGAGGGTCTTTTTATGCCACGCCCATCACCATTTGGGGCTCATACACTCTTGCAAACAACTGCAGGAAGAACAGCGTGTCTTTCGATGGGCGTACCAACTTCTGCTTCAACTCTGTCAATCTTTGGGAATTTCTGTTTGAGGGGGTAGAATTTGTCATAGGCAATCTTTGCTTTTAAGTTCTTTATTATGAATAACGAACAAAACGCCCCTTTATTATAAGAATGTGTATTTTTTCTTTCACGCCACGAAATTCCCAGAGTTGTCAAGTTCCAACTGCGCCACAATCTTCTTCTTGCACACCTGGTGCAACTTCACGCAGAAGAAAATGAGCAAAGCCATAAGAGGCAGCACGAGCCATTCGCTCATGCCGATGTTCATCACGATGGCATCGTAGAGGCCATGAGCCAAGACTGGCACCACCAAGATGCTGGCAAGGTTGAAAAACGAACGTTTCACAAAGTGGTACTGTGCATAGTAATAGCCCATCAGCACGGCAAAGGCGTAATGTCCAGGCACCGAGAAGATGGCTCTCATGATGCCCACAGAAAACCAATCACCGTCGCCCAGCACATAGCCGAGATTCTCGACCGTGGCAAATGCCAGGCCCACGCACACCGAATAGACGATGCCGTCGTAGTGCTCGTCGAAATATGGATTCTTCCGCAACACGAGCCATAGTGCCAACAGTTTGAAGCACTCCTCGGGGATAGCCGCCACGAGGAAAGCGTCGGCCGCATTGCCGATAATAGAGGTTGGCTCACCCCCTCCAAAAAGCACAGAACTGATGCCCATTTCCACGAGGATGATGGGCGGCACTGTGGCCACGCCCAGCAGGATGGCCTTCACGATTTGTCCCGTCGGCTCCGGCTTCGCATCCTTCCTCAGAATGTAAACCCACAGCAGTACCGCTGGCAGCACCGCAATAACTTGTCCAAAGAAATAACCTACCATGTCCTTTTCATGTGTTTGATGTTGCAAAGATACACATTTCTTTTCTGCCGTCCAAGAAAAACTTGAGATTTTATTCTCCGACGTGTTTCATTGTCTTTTTGCCAACAGTCGCAAAAAGTGCAGCAGTTGCTCTCCCTTTTAATGCTCCATGTTGAGTGGTTGTTGCATTTTTTGCAACAACTGATTCTGCTTCCAGTTCTCCACTCTCCAGCACATTCTTCACGTGCCGCGAAATCGTCGATTTGTTCCTCTGAAACAATGTCGCCATTTGGTCGAGCGTCAGCCAGACCGTCTCCCTCTCCAGTTTCACCCTGTGCCTTAATGTTGCTGCCCGATATCGGCACAGTGTCTGCACCAATCAAAATCATTGGTGCATCTCTAAAAATTTATATCCATTAAAATGAATCATGTGATCGGGATTGTCAGCAATCCATGCTTCCGATTCCCATGCGATGTCATCAGAAAATCGACGGAAAATCTTTTTGTTCTCGAATGCGGAAACAAAAATCAATTGGGCTGTGCAGTTTCTCAATTTGTCTTTTAGTTTCTTCACACGTATCTCTCCCATCTGTCCATAACTGTGTACGGCTTCTATCAGGAAAAGAATATTTTTCTCTTTGCTGTAGGCTACGACATCGGGCAGTTCCTCATGCTCCAACTCAAAGAATCCGATGGCATCCAACTTTTCATCTTCGCGAATGAGATATTTGTCTATTGTGTCTCCTAAATAGAGCACTTCCGCACCAAACCCAAAGCGTGGCAGAAACTTTTGGATGATGTCTCTTTGTAATTCGTTGTGTTCTCCTGCGGACAACTTGATTTCTATACCAGAAGGTAGTATGACGGGAATGCGTTCCAACTCTCTTTTGCGGGCAAGGATTTCTTTGAGTTCCTCGTTTCTCTGTCTGAACGTGGCCAATGTCTGTTCCCATTCCATCGTGCCGTAACTTCTTAACAATTCTGCAAATATGGGGGATGCTGCATATCCGCGAGTCGGATTGTTTGTTGATTGTTTGTCAAGCGCTGAGGAACTTACAATATAACCAGCGGTGGTTAATAATATGAGGTGAAGCCGACGAATGTCATCGTAAGAGCCAGAAGAATAAGTTCCCTCTAAAAATTCATTTTCAAAGTTGATAACCTGCTTTGTGGTGAGAAAATGTTTGTCATCCGATGATTTTGCCTCACTGAATGATTTTTTAATGTCGCAAACAGCAAGTACCGCTTCGGCGATACGTACTTTAGTCCTGTCACTTGCAGTGTCCAATGGAATGCCTACTGCTGTCAACACGTGAAGCATGGAACGGACGAGTTTGTCAATGCGTTTAGACTTTCCTGTTTTTATTTCTTTCATGTTCTTACATTGCAAATAGGGGTTGTAGCATTTCATTCATCTCTTCAATCTCTTCTACAGGTCGCTCTTCAAGGGCATAGGTCTCTTTTATACATAATGCAAGTTGGTAGGCAAGTAGAGGCGGAACCGCATTGCCTATCTGTGTGAACTGTTGTACTTCGTTGCCGCAAAACTCAAACCAGTCAGGAAAACTTTGAAGTCTTGCCGCCTCACGCTGTACAATGCGCCTTCTTCTTCCGTCTGGTAGTTTCACGCGTTGCATATCGCTTGTGGCACCAGCCAAATTTCGGCATGTGATAGTTCGTGCTGGTCGGTCTGCGTAGAGGTCGCGTGGAGTGATGCAGGCTGATTTCTTTTCATACTCTGCAATGTATCTGTCCTGTGAGGGAGTAAGGAAATGACTGCCTTCTATGGCTTCAGTCATCGTCTCACCAATTGCTTCGCCAACGGTTACTTTCTTGATTTGTACTTTGGGAAACTGAAATCTTGACCGATGCCCCACCACGATGATACGCTCCCGATTTTGTGGCACACCATAGTTGACAGCATTCAGACACCGATACTCCAGTAAATATCCTAACCCACGTAACTCGTCCAAGATCAAATCAAGATACCATTTATGAGAGAAAGCTAGATTGCGCACATTCTCAAATAGGAAAACTTTGGGTTGTAAGCGTCTTACGGCATCGATGAAAATGGGGAAACCATCTCTTGCATCATTCATGCCCTGTTGCTTCCCTCTAACACTGAAAGGTTGGCAAGGAGGTCCACCGATGATGATGTCTGCCTCAGGATAGTCAAAGCCTACTTCCAACCGAGTTTCGTGACAATGTCCTGCAAGGTTGTGATTGTAGGTCTCGGCAGCCGATGGAACCATCTCGTAACCAATGGTCTCATATCCAGCTGCTTCAAAACCTAACGATAACCCTCCACAACCTGCAAACAAGTCGAGTACCACAGCCTCTTCTGTGATATTGGGTACGAGTGTGTTGTTAATCCGTCTAATATACATGTCCTGATATTTCTTTCTGTTTGCAAAGTTACACATTTTTCCTCATCTATCAAGCATAGATGGGAAAAAGGTGAAAAAAGACTGGATTTGTTTGGTGCGTTGGTGGATTTTTTTGTATTTTTGCAAATCCTAAAATGATTCACCAACCTTTAATCTAACATGGATATGGAAAATATAACCTTTCAACTCTCTGACGTGCCGGGCAATTTCACCCTGTGCTTGAATGCCGATTGCCCTTTGTCTGGGCAGTGTCTGCACCATATCGTGAGGACAATGATACCCGAGGATGAGCTGATTTTACATGTCTATAACCCCGAGGCAGTGAAGGGTGGGGAGGATTGCAAGTATTTCCGTGACCAAACGCCAGTGCGTTATGCTTACGGTTTCGAAGGTATGCAGGCGAATATGTTGCCGAAGCAGTATGCGATGTTTATGGACATACTGATTGCCCATTTCAGCCGCAATTCTTATTTTGTGCGTCGCAGGGGCGAATTCCCTATGCCTCCAAAGGAACAGGAATTGATTCGTGAGGTGCTCAAACAGGTGGGTGCTGACCCTTCAATGGAGTTCGACCGCTACAAGGATCGCATCAATTGGACGGATTGAAGACCTTCCTCATCAGATACCTCTGTTCTGTCCCAGTACTTCTGTGAAAGTACTCGAGTACCAGCACGAAAGTATTGTAGTACTTCTGTGGAAGTACTGAACAGGTTGTGAAAGAAACTCCCGCATGAGTTGGTCATGCGGGAGTTGTATGAATGCCCTGTGCTTTTATTTGAAAATCATCTGTGCGAACTGATAGATGCTTTCACGCCATACAGGCCATGTGTGACCGCCTGGGTACTCATAGTAGTCATACTTGATGCCGATTTCATCGAAACGGCGGCGCATCTCCTTGCAGTTCTCGTAGGCGATGTCTTCCTGACCTCCCATCGACATCCACAACTTCTTGATGTTCTTATTGTAGAGGTCTTTCTTCTCTTTCAAAGTCGTGTAGTTCTTCTCGTTGTCGCCACCCCTGCCAGGACCATTATTCTTGAACCAGCCAGAACTGAACACGCCTACGTAACTGACGAGGTCTGGCTGTGCGATGAGCGTGTTCAGGGTGTGGATGCCACCCATCGAAAGACCTGCCAATCCGCGGTTCTCCATTCCTTTCTTGGCACGGAAATTCTTCTCTACAAATGGAATGCCTTCCTGAGTCAGCTCGGCAGTGAAGTCCCTTGTGTTGCCATCAAGCATGGCGATGATCATGGGCACAGCCTTTCCCTCTGCAATGAGGTTGTCGAGGATGATGTCGGTGAGTCCCTGTTGGTTCCATCCACGTTCATCTTCACCACCGCCATGTTGGAGGTACAACACAGGGTAGTCACGTTTCTCCTGGTCATACATGGGTGGAGTATAGACATACATGGTCTTCCATGCGTTATCTACATGGGAGTAGTAGCGTTTGCGGTGTACATCGCCATGAGGCACATCCTTAAAGGCAAAGCGGTCAGCCTTGGTGGCATCGTATGGAATCTCCAAACCGCTCGACATCATGCTGCAACCATAGAATGACTCGCTGTTAGGGTCTGCCACCTGCACACCGTCAATATAAAGGAAATAGTAGTGGAAACCCTCTGTCTGTGGGTCGGTAGTGCAGGTCCATACGCCATTCTCGCCTTTCTGCATGTCATAGCGTTTGCCGAGGTCTATCTGCACTTGCTGGGCATTGGGCGCCTGAATGCGGAACACAACACGGTTGTCGGGCAGCACTCGTGGGTATTGTTTACCACGGATGTTCCATAACGAAGGCTTGCCTGGCAGGTCTTGCTGTGGACGGGCAGGACCGAACTGCGCGCTGGCTGTGAGCGACATGGCGCACAAAAGGATTGCTGAGAAAATGTGTCTCATGTTTTTGTTTGTTGTTAAATGATTAAATAGTAGTTTTGTTTTTGCAAAGGTACAAAAAAGTTTAGAGTTTAAGGTTTAGAGTTGAGAGTTTTTGCCTTTTGGGATGTTTTTTCATCTTGCAAGGCAATTTACACTAAACTCTAAACCTTAAACTCTAAACTTTTTCCTACCTTTGCACACAAAGCACAACAGAAATGATTGATTCGAGCATATTGCAAGGCAAGAAAGCGGCGTACTTCACGCTGGGCTGCAAACTGAACTTTGCCGAAACAAGCACCGTGGCGCAGCAGTTGGCGCGCTATGGGGTGAGGAAGGTGCAGAAGGGTGAGGTGGCAGACATCGTGGTGGTGAACACATGCAGCGTCACCGAAGTGGCTGACCACAAGTGCCGACAGGCGATTCATCGGCTGGTGAAGCAGCACCCCGGAGCCTTCGTGGTGGTGACTGGCTGCTATGCGCAGTTGAAGCCACAGGAAATCGTGGAGACAGAAGGGGTGGACCTCGTGCTGGGGAGTGAGCAGAAGGGGAATATCATACCGATGATTATGGAGACCCTCTCCCTAACCCTCCCCCGTAATGGGGAGGGAACCCATCCGGTGAGTTCCTCAACGGCAAAGAACCCGAAAGGCCTCCCTCCCCATTATGGGGGAGGGTCGGGGAGAGGGTCTTTTTCCCCTGCCTGTTCCCGTGGCGACCGCACCCGCTATTTCCTGAAGGTGCAGGACGGCTGCAACTACTATTGCACCTATTGCACCATCCCGATTGCCCGTGGACGAAGCCGCAACGGGAGCATTGCCTCGCTGGTGGAGCAAGCCGAAGAGGTGGCTCGCGAGGGGGGCAAGGAGATTGTCATCACGGGGGTGAACATCGGCGATTTTGGACGTTCGACAGGTGAGACCTTCTTCGACCTCGTGAAGGCACTCGACAAGGTGGAGGGCATCGAGAGGTACCGCATCTCGAGCATCGAACCGAATCTGCTGACAGACGAAATCATCGAGTACTGTGCGCAGTCGAGGGCGTTCATGCCGCATTTCCATATCCCCTTGCAAAGCGGATGTGACGAGGTGTTGAGGCTGATGCACCGCAAGTATGATACGGCGTTCTTCCGCCACAAGATAGAGAAGATTCGCGAGGTGATGCCTGATGCTTTCATTGGCGTGGATGTCATCGTCGGCACTCGTGGCGAGACAGCAGACTACTTTCAGCAGGCATACGACTTCATGGAGAGCGTGGATGTGTCGCAGTACCACGTCTTCTCCTACTCGGAGCGTGCCGGCACCAAGGCGCTGGAGATACCTCATGCTGTCACTCCGCAGGAGAAGCATGAGCGCAGTCAGCGAGTGCTGGACCTCTCGGCACAGAAGACACGTGACTTCTACAGCCGATTCATCGGCACCGCACGTCCTGTCCTGTTTGAGCACGCCTCGCCTCGGAAGCCTGTCATGCATGGCTTTACCGACAACTACATCCGTGTGGAAGTGCCCAACCAGCAGTCGCTGGACAACCTGATTGCCACCATGGAGCTTGGAGCCTTCAACGAGGGAGGCGACGCCTTGGTTGGTGGTGCCGTTAAGGCGAAGATGGACGGCGTGCTGTAAGGAGTGCGCAGAAACCCTCAGGAATGTTGCAAGCATATTTATATAATAAAAACAATAAAGAGAATACAATGAAAAAGATTACTGTTTTAACAAGCCTTTTTATGTGTCTGTCCATAGGATTGCAGGCACAGATTCGAGTACCAAGCACTACCTATACGCCCGACCCTGCTCCTGTGGTGAGCGGAGAGACGCTCTATGTCTTCACTGGTCACGACCTCGACACTGCCACCTACTTCCGCATGCCCGACTGGCAGGTTTTCTCCACTAAGGACATGAAGCACTGGGAGAACCACGGCATCGTCCTCTCTACAGCCACATTCAAGTGGGCTAAGCAAGGCGACAATGCGTGGGCAAGTCAGGCAATCGAGCGCAATGGCAAATGGTATTGGTATGTGGCTGCTGAGGACACGGTTGCTCACTTGCACGGCATCGGTGTGGCTGTTGCCGACCGTCCCGAAGGACCTTGGGTTGACCCCATCGGTCGTCCGCTCATCCCGGGCAACTGGGGGTATATCGACCCGACCGTCTTTATCGACGACGACGGACAAGCCTACCTCTTCTGGGGCAACAATGGCTGCTGGTATGCCAAGTTGAACGAGGACATGGTGAGCATTGACACCTCGTTTGGCGACAACGGCATCCGCGACATGCGTCCCATGCTTGACGATGAGGCGCAGTTCGGCCCTCGCCGCATGAAGCACGACTATCAGGTGGGCAAGAAGGTCATGAAGACGAACTTCGAGGAGGCTCCTTGGATTTATAAGATTGGCGACACCTACTATCTGGAGTATGCAGCTGGCGGTGTGCCAGAGCATTGGGCTTACTCCACGGCCAAGAGCATCCATGGTCCGTGGACTTATCGGGGACGTATCACAGACGAGTCGCCAGGTTCGTTCACCATCCATGGCGGCACTATCGACTTCCGCGGCAAATCCTACCTCTTCTACCATGACGGCATCCCCTCGGGCGGCAATGGCTTCCGCCGCTCCACTGTCATCCGCGAGTTCAAGCGCGGTGAGGATGGCAGCATCCCAAAGATAAACATCAAGGAGTAGCGTTGTCCGTCCTGTGCAGGGCGGACCACAGACAACGGACAACAGACCGCGGACAACAGATAAAATGAAGAAATTAGCGATTGTTATATTAAACTGGAACGGCGCGGACATGATGCGCCAGTACTTGCCTTCGGTGTTGGAGAACAGCATGGGAGATGTCATTGTGGCTGATAATGCCTCGACCGATGGGAGTGTACGGATGCTGTTGAAGGAGTTTCCGCAGGTGCCTGTGGTGGTGCTGGAGCAGAACTTCGGGTTCGCCGAAGGATATGACAGGGCACTGGCACAGTTGGATGATTATGAATACTTTCTGCTCCTCAACTCCGACGTGGAGATACGGCAGAGGGAGTGGGACAAGCCGCTCATCGAGTATATGGATGGGCATCCCGAATGTGCTGCATGCCAGCCCAAACTCCTTGCATTGAGAGAAAAAAACGCCCAGCGCGTGGGCTGGTTCGAGTATGCCGGTGCCGCTGGTGGCTATCTGGACAAGTATGGCTACCCCTTCTGTCGGGGACGCGTGTTCAGCACTGTCGAACCCGATGAAGGACAATACGACGACATCGCACCCCTGCTGTGGGGCACGGGAGCCGCCCTGATGGTTCGTGCCTCCGACTGGCAAGCGAGCGGAGGGCTGGACAGCCGCTTCTTTGCTCATATGGAAGAGATAGACCTTTGCTGGCGACTCCGCACGATGGGCCGCGACATCGTCTGCATCCCCAGCAGCACTGCCTACCACTTGGGCGGAGCCACACTCAATCAAGGCAACCCCCGCAAGACCTTCCTCAACTTCCGCAACAATCTCCTCATGCTCTACAAGAACCTGCCCGACCACGAACTGAAGCAAGTGATGCGTGTGCGCTGTCTGCTCGACTATCTCGCCGCCCTTCAGTTCCTGCTCAAGGGCGACACCAAGAACTTTGCGGCAGTCTTCAAGGCACGGCGCGCCTTTGCCAAGATGCGTCCCGACTTCGAGAAAGACCGTCGCCACATTCAGCAGCTTCGCAAGAATGAGCGAGTGCCCCAGCGTGTCGAGTTCTCCCTGTTGTGGCAGTACTATGTAAAAGGAAAAAAGACGTTTAAGAAGTTGATGGGATAAAGGAAAAGTTAGTCCGTTCTGTCAAATAGATTGCCACCGAATAATGTATCCGAAGGAATCGTATGTGCATAGGAGTATTGGTTCTTTCGCAGGTATTGGTCGGACAACCTTAAGAGTTCCTCGAGTAGCTTGGCGCGTTCGGGCTTGAGTTTTCCTTGAGCAAGGCTTTTCTTTTGGTATTTGAGCCAATTGAGCATCTGGTGCTCTTCTAAGCGATGCTTGGAGGGACGCCTTTTTTGTGTTGTCATGAAATCGATGAAGGTGCGGTAGTTTTGTTTCCAAAGTTCGTCTTGTGTCATAGTGCTATTTTTTTATGGGTGATGAAATAGGTGAGGGTGAGAAGGATAGCATAGCAGAGGAGGGTGGTGGCGAGGTTGGGATGCCATTCCATCGTAGAGAAAGGAATGGAGGCTATCGTTTCGGAAATGGTGTTCATGGTGGTGGCTGTCCAGTTGAGCAGGAGGGTGAGGAGGTCGCTGATGGGAGGGCACCAGAGGAAGGCCCACCAGAGGATGCTGGCGAACATGAGAAGATAGACGAAGGGGAAGAGCAGGAGATTGGACAGCAGGGCGAGGGTGGAGACGTGTCCGAAGTGGTAGGCAACGAGTGGGGCGGTGAAGAGGGTGCTAATCAGCGATATGGCGATGATGGTGATGAGCCAGGCGTAATGCGCCAAGTTGTTATGGAATGAGGCAAGGGTGATCAGCTTCTTCCCGAGAATTCCAATGCTGCCCACTGCTATAAAGGAGAGTTGAAAACCTATGTCGTGCAGATAGAAGGGGTTGATGCACAGCATGATGAAGAAAGCCAGGGCGCAGGAATTGAGCGAGAGGTCGTTGCGGAAGGTCGATTGGCAGAGCAGCAGGAGGGTGAACATGAGGGTGGCGCGCACCAAGGAGGGCGACAGACCCGTGAGGAGGGCGTAGCACCAGAGGGCGACGGCGATGACGAGATTGCTGATCCATCGCCAACGGAGGGAAAGCATGTGCTTGAGGGAAAAAAACTGGAGCATCAGAACGATGATGCCGACATGGAAGCCCGAAAGGGCCAACACGTGGCTGACTCCTGCATGGGCGTAGGCGGTGCGCGTTTCTTTAGAGAGATTGGTTTTCTGTCCGATGGTCATGGCTTCGATGATGGTACCCGCTTCTCCATTGATGCCGTGGTTATCGTAGATGGTGTGCAGTGTCCCTTGCATATTTCTGAGAGAGGTGAGGAAATCTTGATGAGTATGACAAGGCTTGATAATCCACCGTCCCTGTGGTGCGTATGCTGTGGCACAGACGCCATTGTTGAAGAGATAATTGTGGTAGGTCTTGAAGGAGTCGTTGGGACAAGTATGGGTGGGATTGAAGTGAGCGGGCGAGGCGAGGATGGTGTCACCAATAGAAGGCAGATGTTCCCTTTGGAGAGGGCTAATATATAATAATATGTGTGTGCCATTTTCTTGTTGGAGGTTCAGCGCCCATGAGTTTGGTTTCTTGGTGGGTGCTTCTGTAAGAATGCCTTGGCAGAAGGTGGTGTCTTGGGGAATGCTGTTGGCAATACGTTGGTGCTTGCCTGTGTAGAGCGTCATACCGACGAGGAAAGCAAAGGTGCTGGCTGTCATTCCAAACTTCCAGTCTTTGAAGGTTTTAGAGGTGTTGAGAAGGAAGAAGGAGAGGGCAAGAAAAGCACAACAGAGAATGAAAAGTACCACCAGATTCATATAGGGCATAAAAAGATTCGCCCCAACCATGCCCAACGTGAATGGGGTGATGAGGCGAATAAGAGGGTGGTTCTGCCAGTTCATCAGAGATTCTTTAATTCTTTGATGCGTTCTTCTGGTTTTTCAGCTCCAAACACATAACTGCCAGCGACGAGGACATCAACACCGGCGGCGACAAGTCGTCTGCCTGTGTCGCCGTTCACGCCGCCATCCACTTCAATGAGGGCATGGCTGCCTGTCTTTAGAATGAGTTCTTTAAGTCGGCGCACTTTGTCGATGGAGTGTTCGATGAACTTCTGTCCGCCGAAGCCGGGGTTGACGGTCATGAGCAGCACCATATCGACGTCTTGAATGATGTCGTCGAGCACACAGACGGGGGTGTGGGGATTGAGCGTCACGCCTGCTTTCATGCCGGCATCGTGTATTTGCTGGATGGTGCGGTGCAGGTGGGGGCATGCCTCGTAGTGTACGTTCATCATGTAGGCTCCGAGGGCTTTGACTTGCCCAGTGAACTTGCCCGGGTCAACAATCATCAGGTGTACGTCGAGAGGCTTCTGGCAAATCTTGGCCACGGCCTCCAGCACGGGGAATCCGAAACTGATGTTGGGCACGAAGACGCCGTCCATCACGTCGAGGTGGAGCCAATCGGCTTCACTGCGGTTAATCATGTCGATGTCCTTGCTCAGATTGGCGAAGTCGGCAGCAAGGAGAGAGGGAGATATTTGGGTCATAGGTGTTATATTTTAGTGAAAAGTGAAGAGTGAAAAGTGAAAAATTTAAGTAACCCGCCATTCGGCTTGTTGGCTCTTCATTTGCAAAAGTAATTTAGATTTTTCACTTTTCACTTTTCACTTTAACGTGAATGTGGTTTGTCCAATCATTTGCTTGTCGCAGAAGATGAAGAGTTTGTAGGTGCCGGCTTCGAGAAACTCGGTCACGTCGCTATACATGGTCACCTTCTCTTCCTCTCCTGTGTAGTCGATGTACTTCTTCTCTGTATATTCGAGTTGGGTGTTTTCGTAGGCAAACGTGCCCTTCTGCCCCATCACCGAGTTGTCGGGCTTGAGGATGCGGGCATAGATGATGCGCTGTCCGTTCTGTGCCGTCACGTTCTTCACGATGGTGAAGCCGAAGGCGAGTTTCTTCACGTCCTTCACCTTCTGCGTGTCCTTGCTCTTCTTGTTCTTAGGTGTGACCCAAAAGCCTGTGGCATCCAGTTGGGCGGCGATGTTCACCTTGTCTTTCAGTTGGTTGCGCTCGGTGGAGAGGGTGGAGATTTGTGTGCTCTGCTCCGCCACTTGCGCCTTGATTTGGGTGTTCTCCTCGCTGAGCGACTGGTTCAGCCGGTTGAGCGAATCGACCTGCACGATGTAACTCTTCAGCACCTCTCTGAGCGAGGCAATCTCAGCCTTCAGCCTTTTGATTTCGGCGGCATCGGTGGCTTTGGTGCGTTCCAGTTCTTCGAGCAGTTGCTGCGTGTGGCGGCGCTCGTTCTCAATCTGTGCGATGAGGCTGTCGTTACTCAGTTGGCTTTGCAGCATCTCGTACTGCACGTCAAAGTCCCTGTACTGGCTCTCCATCTCCTGCTTCTCCAGTTCTGCCAGTTCCTTCAACTCTTCATTTTCCTCCAAGAGAGGTTTCGTGTAGAAGTAATGATACCCCAACACGGCTGCAGCAATGGCAATGAGTGCCACCAAAATGCCCAAGATGATGAGTCTTGTCGCATTCTTTTTCGAGTCTATTTCAGATGATTGTTCGATGTCTGTATGGCTTGTTTCTTCCATGTCTTTTGACAGATTTTTCTTATTCTTTGCAAAGATAGTAAAGAATTAGGAATTTGGAATTAGGAATTAGAAATTATTTTTCATACCTTTGCAAAAAATAACAGAAAAGTCTACATGTTGAAACGAATTATTACGCCGCAGGAGGTGGCGACAGCGAAGAAAGACTTTGGAGATTGCAAGAACGTGGTGGTGGTGTGCCACACCTCACCCGATGGCGATGCGATTGGCTCGTCGCTGGGATTGTATGAGTACCTGAGGCGGAAGGGAAAGCAGGTGACGGTCATCGTTCCTAACTACTTTCCCGACTTCCTGCATTGGATGAAGGATGCGGATAAGATTGTGCGTTTCGACCGTCAGAAGACGGCTTCGTACACGGCGCTGAAGATGGCAGACCTGATTTGCTGTCTGGACTTCAACGACATGAAACGGATTGATGAACTTGGCATGGCTGTGCAACGGATGCGCTGCAAGCGGTTGCTCATCGACCACCATCTCGACCCCAACCGTCAGCAGTTCAACCATATCATCTCCCATCCCGAACTGAGCAGCACAAGTGAGTTGCTTTTCCGATTGCTGGATGCAATGGACGAAGCGAAGAATTTGACTTTTGCCGCTGCCGAGGACCTCTATGCAGGCATGGCGACCGACACAGGCTTCTTCTCCTTCAACAGCAACGACCCAGACATCTTCGTCATCATCAGCGAATTGCTCCGCAAGGGCATAGACAAAGATCGTATCAACCGCAACATCCAGAACAACTATTCGCCCGATCGACTGAAACTGATTGGCTATGTGCTGTATGAGAAGTTGCAGGTGTTTCCAGATCTCCATGCCTCGCTCTTCGCCATCAAGAAGGAGGAACTCACCCAGTTTCACTACCTGAAGGGTGATATGGAGGGCATTGTGAACATGCCGCTGCAAATTAAGGGGCATAAATTGAGCATAGCCTTGAGGGAGGACACGGAACGCCCGCTCATTCGAGTTTCGACACGTTCGGTTGATGATTTGCCTTGCAACGAGTTCTGCGCCGAGTTCTTCAATGGTGGTGGTCACAAGAATGCAGCTGGCGGTACGTTGGAATGTACGATGGAAGAGGCGATAGACATTGTTATGAAGGGATTGGAGGCTTGGAGAGAAAGGTTAGAGAGTGAGAGCTAAGAGTTGCCATGCGGGGTGTAACTTTCAACTGACTAAAACTTTATATTTTAACGGAATAAAGAACTATATGATATGAAGAAAAAAGTTTTGTTTTTAATGACAATGCTCGCTGCGGTGGGCATGAGTGCTCAGGTGGCGAGTGTATCAAGTCCTGATGGTAAACTGAAAGTGAATGTAGATGTAAAAGGTGGAAAACCTGTGTATGAAGTGACGTATGACGGCAAGCAGATGTTGGACGAGAGCCCGCTGGGCTTTGTGGCTGATAATGGCGACTTCACGCAGGGCATCAGTTTCAGTGGTAAGAAAGAGGAACATCTGGTGTTTGATTATGAGATGTCGCGCTCGAAGTTTAGCAAGGTGCATGTGGATGCGAACCAATTGGTGGTGACACTGAAGAATGCACAGGGCAATCCTTATGACGTGGACTTTCGAGTGTCGAACAATGACGTGGCGTTCCGTTACGTTCTGCCCAACTATCCAAGTCGTCGGAATGAGAAGAAATTCTCCATCCGCATCATGAAAGAGGCGACGGGTTTTGATTTCCCGAGTCAGACAACGACCTTCCTCACTCCGCAGTCGGATGCGATGATTGGTTGGAAGGGTACGAAACCCAGTTATGAGGAAGGGTATGGTTATGACGAACCGATGGACAAACGAAGCCAGTATGGACATGGCTACACCTTCCCTTGCCTGTTCCACATTGGGGATGCTTGGGCATTGGTGTCGGAGACGGGTGTGGATTCCCGTTATTGTGCTTCGCGCCTGTCTGACATGAAGGGTGACGGACTCTATACAGTGGAGTTCCCGATGGCAGAAGAGAACAACGGCAATGGTACGGTGGAACCAGCCTTTGCTCTGCCTGGTGCAACCCCTTGGCGCACCATCACGCTAGGAACATCGTTGAAGCCTATTGTGGAAACCACGGTGCCTTGGGACTATGTGGAGGCACGTTATGAAACGCCTCATCATTATGAATATGGAAAGGGTACGTGGAGTTGGATTGTGTGGCAGGACAACTCCATCAATTACGAAGATCAGGTGAAGTACATCCAACTGTCAAAGGCGATGGGGTTCAAGTATGTGCTGATTGATAACTGGTGGGACACGAACATAGGTGAGGAGAAGATGGCGGAATTGGTAAAGTATGCACAGAGTCAGGGAGTGGATGTGTTCCTTTGGTACAGTTCCAGCGGTTGGTGGAACGACATAGAGCAGGGACCTATTAACGTGATGAGCGACCCGATCAAGCGTAAGCAGTATATGCGTTGGATGAACCTGATTGGTGTGAAGGGCATCAAGGTGGATTTCTTCGGAGGTGACAAACAGGAGACGATGCGCCACTATGAGCAGATTCTCTCTGACGCTGACGATAACCACATCATGGTCATTTTCCACGGATGCACGATTCCTCGTGGATGGGAAAGGATGTATCCCAACTATGTGGGCAGTGAAGCGGTGCTGGCTTCGGAAAACATCTATTTCAGTCAAGGTGCAGCCGACAAGGAGGCTAAAGATGCCGCTACGCATCCTTTCATCCGTAATACCATTGGTTGCATGGAGTTTGGTGGCTGCTTCATGAACCGCCATATCCGTAAGGGTAACAGAGGTGGTAACACTCGCAAGACTTCGGACTGTCACGAACTGGCTACTTGCATCCTCTTCCAGAATCCTGTCCAGAACTTTGCCATCACGCCCGAAAACCTTCCAGCCCAAGCATTGGAGGACAGTAAGAATACAGCCTCCATCGACTACAACGCACCTGGTGCTCCTGCACCTGCCATCAGCATGGATTTCCTCAGGGATGTGCCCACCACATGGGATGAGACCGTCTTCATTGATGGCTACCCGGGCAAGTTCTGCGTCCTTGCACGTCGTCATGGCGACACATGGTACATTGCCGGCAACAATGCCACAGGTGCTCCGCTCACCCTTAAACTCAACCTCACGATGCTTCAAAAAGGTGACAAGGTGCAACTCTATTCAGACAATCTCAAAGACCGTGAACCTCAGTTGTCGGAATTGAAGGTGAATAATCCTAAGGCTGTCAGTGTCACGATGGCGGATCAGGGAGGATTTGTGATTGTGAAGAAAAATTAGGAGTAAGAAGAGTGAAGAGTGAAAAGTGAAAAGTGAAGAGTGAAAAGTGAAAAATCTAAATTACTTTTGCAAATGAAGAGCCAACAAGCCGAATGGCGGGTTACTTAAATTTTTCACTTTTCACTCTTCACTTTTCACTTTTCACTCTTCACTCTTTACTTTTCACTTTTCACTTTTCACTCTTCAGCCTTCTCTGAAAAAATCCAGCATTTCGAAGATTTCCTCTTTGGTGGCGGTTTGGTTGATGCGTATGTCACCGATGTTGCCTAAGAGGGTGAAATTGATGATGCCTGCTGTGTTCTTTTTGTCGTGGGTCATGTAGGTGTAGAGTTCCTCGTAGTCATCGCAGGTGATGGGTAGATCACCGTAGTTCTCCTTGATGAAGCGGACACTCTGGCGCAGCTTGTCGGCGGGGAATCCTGTCTTGGTGCAGGAGAGATACAGTTCGCAGATAAGCCCCCACGCTACTGCATAGCCATGTAGGTAGGGTTTGCGGCTGAGCGCCCAACTCTCAAAAGCGTGTCCTGCCGTGTGTCCGAGGTTCAGTGCCTTGCGGATGCCATGCTCCAATGGGTCTTCTTCTACAATGCGTTCCTTGATGGCGACCGATGTGCCCACCATCTTGCCTAAATGCAGGTAATCCACTTCATTCAGGTCGAAGTTGAGCAGTTCGGCAAAGTTCTCGTTATTTGAAATCAACCCATGTTTCAACATCTCTGCATAACCCGAACAGATGTTTTCATGGTCAAGGGTCTTTAGAAACTCTGTGTCGAGAATGACGGTTTCGGGTGCATTGAACACTCCTATTTCGTTCTTTAAGCCGTTGAAGTTGATGCCCGTCTTGCCACCCACACTGGCATCTACCATGCTCAGTAGGGTTGTGGGTACATTGATGTATTTGATGCCACGTTTGAAGGTGCTGGCTGCAAACCCTCCGAGGTCTGTCACCATGCCACCGCCGAGGTTCACCATCAGCGAGTGGCGAGTGCCGCCTCCGTTGCCTAGTTCCGTCCACACCTTAGCCAGCGTCTCCAGGTTCTTGTGGGTGTCGGTGGCACCAATGATGATATGTATTGCCCTGCTGAGGCAAGGAATGTCCTTTACTATGGGAAGGCACAATTCGTGAGTGGTCTCATCGGTCAGGAGAAAAAGTTTGTCGTGCTTCGCCTCCTCGACAGCTTCGGTCAGTGCTTGTACTATATTTGTCGAAATAACTACTTTGTTTGCCATGTTGTTGTGAAAATTTTTGCAAAGGTAAGGATTTAAGTGAAAAAAGTGACCAAAGAAAGTAAAAAATGTCTTACCTTTGTACCATATTTAATAAGGAATAGTTATGATTAACGTGATTGACACCGAGATAGATGGTGTAAAGATTATTGAGCCCAAACTCTTTGGCGATGCCCGAGGGTACTTCTTCGAGTCTTTCTCGCAGCGTGAATTTGAAGAGAAAGTATGCAAGACGATGTTCGTGCAGGACAACGAAAGCATGTCGGTGGCAGGCGTGGTGCGTGGTCTGCATTTCCAGAAACCTCCCTTCACACAGGCAAAGTTGGTGCGTGTGGTGAAGGGCTCTGTGTTGGATGTGGCTGTTGACATCCGAAAGGGCAGCCCTACGTTTGGCAAGCATGTGGCGGCGGTTCTTTCTGCTGAGAACCATCGTCAGTTTTTCGTGCCACGTGGTTTTGCACATGGATTTGCAGTGTTGAGCGATGATGCCGTTTTTCAGTACAAGTGCGACAACTACTATGCACCACAGAGCGAAGGCGCTATTGCATGGGATGACCCAGACCTTGGCATTGATTGGCAAGTGCCCACCGAGAACCGTATTCTTTCGGAGAAGGATGCGCACCATCCGAGATTGAAAGATGCTGAATTGGTGTTTGACATTCATGTTCCGCTTTACTGAAACAGCAAAACGGCTATAATGAAGATGAGGGTATTTTTGACACACCCTCATCTTCATTATGAAAGTATGTTTTTATGGCCGCCGGGATGATTTGTCTTGCGAAATCTTCAACGCAATTTTCCAGGCATTTTTGCCTCCCAACATCGTATAGATTCTGAGGCTGTTGCCCACAACTTTTTGGCTGAACGTGGGCGTGAAGTTGTCGTTGCGAAAGATAGTCAGTGCTTTCGATGCCATCTTGAACTCCGGGCACTTTCCTGTCATCTTTTCGTTCTGCATGTGTCCCAACAGGATGCAGGTGCGCAGATAGAGCGGATACATGAGCAGGTTGAGGTGCGGATAGAGGCAAGCCAGGTGCTGTGCATGGTAATGGGATAACGGTTGCAGAATGGATGACTGCAAGTCGTTGATGGCTGCTGTCAGTGTGCGGATAAGTTGTTTGTAGTTCTGCGAGAAGTTGTCCCCCATCACGCTGTTTTCATGCGTGATAATCTCGTGGAACGCCTTCTCCTTGAACCACAGGATTTTTGGCTGATGCAACATCACACGCAGTCCCAATTCCCAATCGTCCCATGTGCGACAGGCAATGTTCCATGCACCGATGGATTTCAGGAAATCTGTGCGGAACAACATGTTCTGAGTGCCCAGCACATCACCTAAAATCTGCACGCGTGGGTCTTCCGAAGGAATGTAAGTACGAACAGAGGTCTTTCCTTTGGTCACTCGCCGTGTGGGGATTGCAATCATGTCATATCCCTCAACATTAGCATTGTGGAAAGTGGACATGAAGTTATAGTCGAACGTATCATCGCTGTCGAAAAAATAGACCCATTCGGTTTTGCATGACTTGAGTCCCTTGTTGCGTGCAGCTGCGGCACCTGGGAACGTCTCTCTGAGCAGGGTGGTGTGAGGTCTGTTCTTGATGTATTGTTCGCAGAACTGATAAGTGCCATCGGTGCTTTCATTGTCCACAATGATGACTTCCTTCGGCGCAATGCCCGATTTGAGAATGCTGTCCAGCGTTTTCCCGATGTGGTCGCGCCTGTCTTTTACAGGGATGATAACTGTGATGTCCATGTCAATAGAATTATTTTGGTTGCAAAGATAAGTATTTTAATCTAAAAACTAAAAACTAAAAACTAAAAGTTTTAATAACTGGTCTTTTTTGCAGGTGAAAACATACTTTTACTTTTAGTTTTTGGTTTTTGGTTTTTAGTTTTCCTACCTTTGCAAAAAATATGGGAAAAAAGATGAGGATTCTTCTCTTAGGCGACTACTCCAATGTGCATGCCACACTTGCCGAAGGCTTCAAGGCCTTGGGACATGAGTGCGTGGTGGCAAGTGATGGGGATGGATGGAAGAATTATCCGCGTGATATTGATTTGAAGCGTGAATATGGTTTGAAGGGCAATGTCAGTTACTTGTGGCGATTGATGAAAGCGCTGCCGAGAATGAAGGGGTATGATGTGGTGCAACTCATCAACCCTATGTTTTTGGAATTGAAAAGCGAACGCATCTTCCCTATTTACAAGTATTTGCGCCGTCACAACAAGAAAGTGGTGTTGGGCTCCTTTGGCATGGATTATTATTGGGTGTATGTGAACACTTATCAGCGCCCTCTCCGATATGGTGATTTCAACTTTGGCAATACCATCCGAACGGATGAGGAAGCGGAACGGTATCGCCGTGAATGGATAGGTACTCCGAAGGAAAAACTCAACCGTATGATTGCTGCCGACTGCGACGGCATCGCGGCAGAACTCTACGAATATTGGGTGACCTACCGGCAGTTCGAGGATAAGATGAGATTCATCCCGGCACCCATCAAGATGCCTGAGACGACGGCTGAAGGTTCTTACAGGAAGAATGGGGTGGTGAGGATATTTGTGGGCATCAGTAAAAATCGAAATGCTTACAAGGGTACGGACATTATGCTGAAGGCAGCGCGAGCGGTGCAGACGAAATACCCCGAACGGCTCTCTCTCCAAGTAGCAGAAGGTGTGCCCTTTGCTCAATATCAGGAGATGCTGAACGGATCGGATGCCATCCTTGACCAACTCTACAGTTACACCCCAGCCATGAATTCGTTGCTTGCCATGTCAAAAGGAATCATCAACATCGGAGGTGGAGAACCTGAAAACTATGACATCTTGGGCGAGAAGGAACTTCGCCCCATTATCAACGTGTTGCCCACCTATGAAAGTTGTTACGAAGAAATTGAGAAGCTTGTGCTTCATTCTGAGCGCATCCCTCTGCTCCAAGAGCAAAGCATCGCCTATGTGAAGAAGCACCATGATTACATCAAGGTGGCGCAGCAATACATTGACTTCTATAAAACACTATAAGCCTCATATCCGATGGCAGAAGAACTCATCATCTCGGCAGGTTCGAAGGAAGAGAAGTACCGCGAACTGCTTCCGCAAATTGAGGCGGTGGTGGAGGACGAAACCGACCTCATCGCCAACATGGCAAACATCGCCAGCATGATCCACGAAACCTTTGGCTTCTGGTGGACAGGCTTTTATAGGGTTCATCCCCCCCTGGGGGAACAGGAGGGAAACTTTTTGATTCTCGGACCCTTCCAAGGTCCCCTTGCTTGTACACGCATCAAGAAAGGCGAAGGTGTGTGTGGCACAGCATGGGAGCGGGGCGAAACCGTCATCGTGCCCGATGTCGAAGCCTTCCCTGGTCACATTGCCTGTTCCAGCCTCAGCCGTAGTGAAATCGTCGTGCCCGTGTGGCGTGATGGTCGCGTGATTGCCGTCCTTGATATCGACAGCAAGGAACTTGCCACCTTTGATGAAATAGACAAGAAATATTTGGAGGAAATGGTGAATGTACTGTAATATGACCCCGTGGAGGCATGTGTGGACGATGGGTGATGTGTAATCCCCTCGCTCCATCATCACTGACAGATTGAGGGGTGTGTACACTTAAAGTTTAACTAATCTTTGATAAATTACTAACACGTGTATGCTATTGGAGGCGGAAGGTGATGGGAAGGGTGTACCTCATTCTGACCTCTTGACCTCGCTGCTTGGCAGGAATCCATTTGGGCATCTCGCGAAGGACTCTGACGGCTTCTGCGTTGAGCGCATCAAAGGCTTCCTGTGGGACCTTGCTCTCCTCAGTCGCTGAGCCCAGGGCATTGACGGTGATGCCACTTTGTGCATTTTTTGTGATGGTGTCTCCTGACTTTTTGACAACAGCGAAGTTGCTGAGCGAGCCGTCTTTCTCTACTACAAACTGCACGAGGACACGTCCCTGAACACCATTCTCTGCGGAAATCTTAGGATAGCGGATGTTCTGGGCAAGGTACTGCATGAGGGCTGCCTGACCACCTGGGTATTGAGCAGGTTCTTCAGTTACTTCGAAGACTGGATCGTCGTCATCGTCATCGTAAACTTCTTGACCTTGGAGAAGGATTTTCTTCACGACTTTTCCGTTGATGGTAATACTGCCATCTTCGTGTTTCTCTGCACCAGGCAGTTTTTCCATTAACTCATCAATATTCACTGCGCTGGAGATATTTAACACATCGGAGACTTCATTCTTGACCACGACCGTGTCTTTCGGCTGCGCTTGGAAAGCCTTGGTTTCGATGGAGATGACTCCATTCTTGGCCTTTTCGCCATAGATGGCTGTGGCGGCACCATTTTTGAGGACGGTGACAGATGCAATGTCTTCTTTGTTGATGTGGAGCATCTTGCCCAAGGTCTCTCCATCAATCGTCTTAATATCAGCAGGGATTTTCACTTCGTGGCCATTGATGAGAATGAGTGGGTTGTCGTCAATGTTGTTGCTGTCTGTGGTGATGGCGAAGGGTTTTTCTTCGGACGCTTCTTCTGCTGTCTTAGGGCTGGGTAGGGTTTCTTTCACTTCGTTGAAGGCTGGCACATTCGTTGTTTCCAACGTCTTCACCATGTCTTCCACGGGGTCGGTCTCAATAGGTGTGGCGAAGGTATTGATGGTCAATGCCGCCACGGGGATGGCGCAAAGTGCTTTGAGCATGAGCCATCGGTCGGAGGGTTTCTGGTACATCATAACGATACGTTTTTTGAGTGAGCCGTGATTCAGATTGTTGGTGAAAGGCTGCAGTCGATTCCCGACCACCTTCATCACGAGAAGTTGTTGATATGATTTTGCATCGATGCCTTGGTTGATGACTGCCTGGTCTGCCTCATATTCATGCACCGCCTTGAGGTCGCGGCTGAGGAACCAGATGAAAGGGTTGAACCACATGAGGGTCTTCATGCCTTGGAGCAGCAGGAGGTCGTAGGTGTGTCCTAAGCGGATGTGTTCCTGCTCGTGGGTGAGGATATACTGACGACAGCTCTCATAGTCCTTCACGCTCATGACGATGTAGCGGAAAATGCTGAAGGGAGGTACGTCGTTGTTGTGCAGGATGACGGTGTTGCCTTGTGTGTCGGTGTGTCGCACGCCGCTGCTCATGAAGCGGATGAGTGAGGTGGCTTGCACCAATGTGAGGATGAGCATGAGGACGACTCCAGCCATGTAGATCCATGTGAGTGCTTGAATCCACGTGATGCCCCGTGGTTGCTGCGCTGTGACGATGATGGGGGCGGTGTCGTGCTCAATGTAGTTCTGCATCTGATATACCTCTTCGTTCAGTGTGGTCGGGTGTTCGGTGGTGAAGTGGAACATCGGCATGAAGAGCGAAACGAGCATGATGCCCACCAGCATGCAGCGGTTGAACCTGTGGAAGGTTTCTTTGCTCAGAAAGAGAAAGAAACAACTGTATAGGAGTGCCAGCGTGATGGCGGCTTTGATAACGTACAACATCATGGGATTTACAATTTAACGATTTACAATGTACTATTTGCTTTTAATCATTTCCATGATTTCCTGCAAATCCTTTTCCGACACTTCTTCCTGTTTGGCGAAGAAGGAGAGCATGGATTTGAGAGAGTTTCCGAAGAAGGTGCTCTTCACTTCCTTCATCACGCGGTTGGTGTAAGCCTCCCTGCTGATGGTGGGTGTGAACACGAAGGTCTTGCCGCCTCCTTCCTGCTTACGCGACTGGATGAAGCCTTTGTTGGTTAATATCTTCAGAAATGTGGCGATGGTGGAGTAGGCTGGCTTGGGTTCTGGGTACTCTTCGATGATTTCGTGGGTGGTCATGCCTTCACCTCTCTCCCAAAGCACATTCATGATTTCCATCTCAGCCTTGGTCAACTGTCTTTCTTCGTTGTTCTGTTTCATCTTATCTAAAGTTTTAGTTTTTCTGCCGCAAAGTTAATCTAAACTTTTAGATATTACCAAATAAAAAGACGGAAAAAAGAACGCAGGACAAGAAGTTTAACTTTTTTTGTTAGATTTTCAAAGACTTTTATTAGATATTAAGATAGGTGTTCGGATTCTTTCGTACCTTTGACGCGTAAAAAATGAACTACTGAAGTTTCGATATTTTTCATAACGGATTACACTGATTTCACGGATTTTTCGTCGCAGGGGCGACGATGCCGGGTGCAGAAAATCCGAATGGCAGGAGCCGCCGAGGCTCAAAAATCCGTATAATCCGTGCAATCCGTTGTGGAAAAACACTTGCGAGCGTTGAGTAAATCGCTTACTTCAGGAATTCTTTCATTGATTCGTGATAGATGTTGCCATAGCCTGCTACATTATAGAGCGTCACGTGGCTACCAACCGTGTTGATGAAGAGACGGTAGTAGAGGTCGCGCAGTGGGATTTCAGGTGAGTTGATGATGCAGTCGTGCAAGGTGGCAGTGTAACGGTTGGACATCCATACGTGAAGGTCGGTATTGTAGATGTCTGCCTTTGAGGTCTCGTTAGGGTCGGCTGCCGTGATGGCGAGAATGCCGGGGATTCCTTCTGTAGCACTCATCACGCTACCAGAGTAGCAAGCCTCGGTGAGACAGAGAAGCTTGCGGTATTTCTCTCCCTGATGCATGGCTTCGAATGTTTCTCTGGCAAGTTGAGTGGTGAAACCCTCCGTACGGTCGAGCCACAACATTTGACCTGGTGAACCATGACCACTCCAGAAAATAAGCACGTTGTCATCTTTGTCGGCATGAAGGACTTCTGGCAGTTTCTCACTTTGTTCTCCGCAAAGGATGTGCTTGATGTCGGAAGGCTCCAACTGGCTTGTATGGTAGTCAATGTTCACATTCTGGTAGAGGTTATCACCATTCGGGCGCACCTGCACGATTCCCTTTTGGGGGTTGCTGGCATTGTTTGCAATGTCATCCTCCATGATGAGCACGATGTGGTCATCGTCATACCCCTGATGTCGCAGGATTTGATACATCTGCAGCACATCAGCCTGATGGCGGTAGTTGATCCATTCGTGGCTGCCAGCCACCAACAATGCCCACTTCTGGTCAAGGTCGGGATAGGTGACACCCGAGTCATCCTTATTTTGGAATTCTTGCATCTGTTCCGCTTTCCAGTTCCAGGCACTTAATGTTGCATCGGTACGGTGGGAGCCTGTAGAGGAAATGTAGTCAAGGATGATGTACCGTCCCTGGTAGAGCAGATAATGATAATATGTGGTGGAAAGCACTGAGGTGTAAACATTGCGGTCGAATGCGATGCGTCCGCAGGCACCGGCAATGTGCGCATCTGCCACTTTCCTCATGCAGCTGTTCAGCGACTGATTGTCGGATGAGGCGAGTTGGTCGATGAGTGCCCAATAGAGCATGATGACCGCATCATAGACCTGTGCGGCACCCAATGTCGGCTGTTGGCCATATTTGACTTCGTAGAGAATGTCGAAGCCGGACTCTGGCGAGGCTCCGAATGTTATGCCCTCAATACCTTCAGCCTTGGTGCCGAAACGCTCCAGTACGTCAACCCCGTAGGCTGTGTCGCTGTAGAGTCGGCGCGAATGGCTGCCATTCTGCCTGAAGGCCTCTTCGATGGTTTCAATTTCTTTTGACACACATATCACCACATCGGCATTTTCCTCGGCTGCCTTTCGGCTCTCCTCAGCCAGCGTCTCTGGACGGAAGTCATGAATGCCCTTCACCTCCAACCCCAATTCGCCTGCTTGAAAACCAAACCACTCCACGAAAGTCTTGCCATAGAGGGTCTCACGGTTGGCAAGCAATGACACCGTCTTTGCGCCATAGTGCAGCGCGCGGCTAAGCAGAATTTCGCATTGGGTGATGTCGCTTTCCACCATAGCCCACAGAGAGCCAGTGGAGGCATAAGCACGCACCAGTTCTTCGGTTGTGGCAATGGTGAGGAAGGGTTTGCGGGCAGGACAAAGCGCTGCGGCGAGTATGGCTGCATCAGCACTGAACTTACCGCCCACCACAGCCACGATGTCGTCGCGTCCAGCCAGTTCCTCTGCCAGTTCCTCCATGTTCACCCCCTCTTCGTCATACCACTCAAATTCCATCTTCACCCTCTGTCCCTTTTTCTCACTGGGTGTGTTGAGAATGTTTTGTTTCTGAATCTCGTTTACACCATTGGTCGCCATTTCGATGGTTTGTTCCCAATGCTTCTGCTGCTCATGCTGCATTGGAAGCACCACGGCAACCTTTCGGACTTGCCAGTCAATACGCTCGTCAGATGCAACGTCGTCATGGTCGTTGCAAGCCATTAGCAGCAACGCCAGCAATCCCATCAGCCATTTATTTCTCTCCATATTCTTTCTCCTTCTTGATGGCAGTCTGCCAGTTGGCATCCACGCCAGCCTTCAGTTGTGGGTAGCGGTCCGCAATCTGCCAGTTGATATAGCCACTTTCCAGCCCATAGAACTGATAGCGAGGCAAGTCCTTTTGATGATACCAATTGGTGAGATGGTCGTAGAGCACAAGGTCGATACGTTTCACCATCGAACCGACAATCAGCGTTGAATAGGCACTCTTGTCGGTATCCATTCCTGCTGTGTAGATGCCGCATTCAGGGTTCTCACGCAGATAGCGATAGGCGCCCATGTTCGAACCTCCTGCCATGGCATAGATGAAATCATACTGACCATCGTAATCATGCATCTTTTTATACAGTTCTGTTGGCAAGCCATAGCCTGAAAAGTTATCGGCAAGTGCTTCGGTGACAGCCGATAGACCGTCTTCTGACTGGCCAAATCCTTCTACGAAACCGTCTCGGGCATCGTAGATTGTATTGTCCTGGCCGTTGCCGAGCAAAACAAGTGGATGTTTGCAGCCCAATTCGCGGGCTGTCCGACCAGCCAACCACGAGGCACCATACATGCTGATGCCGAAAGTGCGAATCTGTTCCGTCTCGTCTCCGTTGTCTTCTGCCTCGAAAGCCAGCACACAGCGGTTGATATTCATTTCGGCATTGGCAAATACTCGTCGGGCTATGTCAACATAGTCGGAAGAAGCAAGCACCAGAAGCCGTCGGGGGAGGCGACCTTTCTCGTCAGTCTTGTCAACATTCTCCCACCACGATGTGCAGACAGACTCCACTTCCTCCAGATTGGCGGGGGTGATGAATCTGATTGTCATGCCCTGACTGTGCTCATTCTCCATGAGTTTGATGCCACGTAGAATCTGGTCGTTGTAACTGCCGTCCCCCAATCCTGCAATAGAGAACAGCACGAGCACTTCGGATTGCACAGCCGGTGTTTCAGCGTTGGAAGTGTCGTCGTCTTTGTTGCAGGATATTGCGCAATAACCCATCGTCAGCAGCATGACTGCTACTGACAGATGGGTGAGGATATTGCTTGTCTTCATGTTGTATGATTGTTATAGTCTCACTCCGAATGCTGCATTTGCGAACCAGTCATTCAGTCGTCCGCTATTACCTTTGTGATGATAACCGAAGTTGTAGAACTGACCGTTCAGGTTCACAAAGTAGCGGCTCCAACTATAGGTGAGCGACAGGCGTGCATTGAAATTGAGTCTGATGCGGTTGTTGTGTGCATCGGTGTTCATTTCTCTGAGCCAACGATCTTCTGGCGCCACTTCATCAGGATCATGATATTCATCGGATTGTGCCAATTCGAGCACGTAGGAGTCGTAGTCGTAGCTCTTCACGCGGTTGTAAAGCGTCAGCATGGGCATTGCCATCGCACTGATGAGCCAACCCTTGCCAGGTACAAAGTTGTAGCCGTATCCAGCTCCTACATTCGCTTCCCACTGCTTGATGCGTCCCATATTACCCATGTTCAGAATCAATTGGGCGTTTGCTACGTCATCGAAGCGGAAATCTGAATAGTAGAACATGGCGCCAGCCAACCAGGAGCCTGCTGAACGTTTTTGAATGACGCTCTGGCGATAGGCAGCTTTATAGGAAAAGCGACGCTTGTTGAAGATGTAGTAACCGTCCAGCACTATCGTTTTGGCCTTGATGGGGGAAGAAAGAGCCCATGTGTTGGTGAAGCTCAGCCTTTCAGTGTTCTCTCCATCTTCAGTATAGAAATCCCCTTCGTAGTGCACTTGGGGCTCTTTGGTCTTGAACTCATGCAGGCGGAAGTGTACACAATACCACGTGCCCGAGCTGCTCAACGAGAAATCTCGGTCTTTGTCACCTGCGACGTTGAAGGCATAGTGTGCTGCAAGCCCCTTGTATCCCACTCGTACACCCACAGAAGTGGACACATCGGTGCGGATACGCGGCTGGCACCTCACATCACCTTCGGCACCCAGGTTTGTGCCATCGATGGTCGATTTCATCTGCAGGTCAGACTGGCTGAGGTAGCTGTCCAAACTAATGCGCCAGACTTGTTTTGGGTTCTGGATATAGAGCGTATCTACATTCTTTACCCACTTTTTATCAACAAAATCTTTGGCCTTGTTGAAGAGCTTGTTCTTGTTTGTACTCTCAACAGGCTGCGTTTGCGCCTCTTGGCGAGTGTTCCCCGCGTCCACATCCACGTCCGGTTGGGCATACCCCATCAGGGATGTCAGTGTCAGGCAACTGTAAATGAGCACCCTTTTCATGGTATTTTCTGTTTTCATTGTTTCACAAGGTCGGTTCCACCACAAGATGGACAGATTTTTGCAGCCAAGTTAGGAAGCCTGAATTTGTTACCGCAACTGTTGCAATAGTATGAAGTGAGTACCTTGATTTTGTTCTCGTCTTCCATGTAGTTGGGCTCGACCACCTGCAGTGTCATTTGAGGAATGCCCGTCACAGCAAATTTCACGTTGTAGTAAACACCGGCTACGTCGCCTTTGTCCACACGCACTGTTCCACGTGCGTCGGGCAACGTATAAGTGTAAGTGGCTGCGTTGCCATCATAGTTCTTTGCATATCGGCCAACTAACTTCTGAGCATCAGTCTGAGTCTCGATGCCAATCTCGTAGCAGCCCTGCTCGTTGAGTTCACCGAACACAACAGCGCCGTCCTCATCAATCAGTCGGGTCTTCAATTCCGTTACGGCCTTGTCGCCCAATTCCTTACTGTTGTTATTGTCATCGTCATCATTGCTGCATGAGATGAATACACTTGTTGCACATACCATTAAGGTTGCCAAAGAAAGAAAAAATTTGTTTGTTTTCATTCGTGTTTGATTTTTAGGTTTGACATTAATATAAATAATTGATAGATACCTGTTGTTAAAACTGCTCAAGGATTCTGATTCGCTCCGCAGTGCTCGGATGGGTGCTGAAAAGCGATTGCAGTTTGTCGAAAAAACGCTGTGCCGTTTTCTTTGGATGAATGATGTAGAGTTGGGCAATATCCTCGCGGTTGATGTGCCCTAATCCGGGGTAGGCGGAAATCTTGCGCAGGGCAGAGGCAAGGGCACGAGGATTGCGTGTCAGTTCGGCACCTCCGGCATCAGCCATGAATTCACGTTTGCGCGAGATGGCAAAACGGGTGAGGGTGGTGAGGAAGTAGGCGATGGCAGCACACACGATGGCGGCTACGATGACCACGATGATGGCGACACCCCCTCCATTTTTTCCGTCCGAACGGCGGGATGACCCTCCGTTCCACAGAAACGCACGGAGCACGCCACGGGTCAGCACCATAAGCACCGTGGAGAGGATGCCTACAAACACGATGCTGACGATGAGCACGCGGGTGTCGCGATTGCGGATGTGGGTCAGTTCGTGGGCTATCACCCCCTCCAGTTCCTCATTGCTGAGGCAGTCGATGATGCCTCGTGTCAGGGTCACAGTGTAACTCTTTTGGTTGATGCCCGAAGCAAAGGCGTTCAGTTGAGGGTCCTCGACGATGTTCACCTTCGGCATTGGCATGCCGCAACTCATGCAGAGGTTCTCCACCAAGTTATAGACACGTGGATTCTCCTTGCGTTCCAGCGGTTTGGCACCTGTGGCATGCTGAATCATCTGGGCATTGAACGTGTAGGCTATCAGCAGCCAGATGGCCACGATGCCTGCAGCCCAAGGAGCCCATCCGAGCCATGCCTCATTGATGGTGTCATAGTCGAGGGCGAATTGCGGATTGCCGTAGTGGTCGTAGGTCTCCCTGATGCCAAAGATGCAGCAGAACACCCACAGCATACCGAGGATGATGCACGGGAACATCAGGAGCAGCACCATGCTGTTCCAGTTGTTCCGTGCTATCTGAGTATGTATGCCGACGTACTGCATGATTGAATGAGAACTGCGGATTGGGGACAGGTTGAGGAGATTCTTATTCTAAAAGAAAATCCTCAAATCTGCTCAACAGGTGTTTCTGAAACTAAAACTTAATCTCGGGTGCTTTCTCCACCGCTGCGCGCTGAGAAGCCTCGATTTCGTACATGGCCTCCTTGTGGAAGCCAAACATGCCCGCAAAGATGTTGCTGGGGAAAGTCTCCACAGCGTTGTTCAGTTCACGAGTGGCAGAATTGAAGTAACGGCGAACGGCAGCCAACTTGTTCTCGATGTCGGCAAGTTCACCTTGCAACTGCATGAAGTTTTGGTTAGCCTTCAGGTCGGGATAAGCCTCCACTTGAATCCTCAGACCAGCCAGCGCCGAAGTCAGTTGCTGGTCAGCCCTGATTTTGTCGTCAATGCTCGAAGCATTCACACCTGCAGTGCGGGCAGCGGTGATGTTTTCCAGCAGTTCCTTCTCGTGTGCGGCATAGCCCTTCACGGTCGCCACCAACTGAGGGACGAGGTCAAAACGCTGCTTCAGTTGCACATCGATGTTTGCAAAAGCATTCTCACGATTGTTACGGAGTTTTACAAGATTATTGTAGATGCCAGCCACAAGCATGCCCAGTCCCACAACAATAACGATAATGATAATCCACGTCATACAAAAACTTAATTATGAATGAATATTAGTGTCTGAATAATTCAAAAGATTTGCAAAGGTAATAAAATAAGTTGAAAAAAGAAAAAAGAAAAGACAAAAAAAAATTATTGTTCGGGGAGATAAAAATGACAAATTAACCTTTTAACTTTTTAACTTTTTAACCTTTTAACCATCAAAAAGTGCACCTCGTTGTTTGAACGAGATGCACCAAAGTTTCGACAAAAGCAGATTATGACTAAAAAAATTCTTCTTCCTCGCTAAATTCTTCTTCATGATAGGTAGGCGAGTTTTCAATCTCCAAGACAAAGAACCCATATTTTGGCATCATGGGTATTGAGCCGATATTCATCAATGCATTGATGTAATCACTCAACTCTTTCATCATCAGATTACCTCCCCTTACATAGCCGCTTGTTGTAACCTCATTTCCAATCTTTATAACATTAGCCTCATTTGCGTTTGAACCTGAAAAGTACATTGTTTGCCACGTTGAAATGCCTCTGATGACAAACCTAAGGTCTAAGTCTACATCAAACTTCCATTTCATGGGGTATTGTCCCTTTGGAACACAATATTTCATCCTTTGGGTTGGTGTGAGTTTTTCCCATCCTTTAGGAAGTTGAGGTCTTTCTATTGTCGGTATTACCATATCCTTTTGAAGAGTGGTGTCTTTTATGTACATTTTACCAAACACACCATTTTGGTTGTACACTTCTCTAATTAGCTTTATTGTTATCATTGTTTTTACTTTTTAGGAAAAGCCAAATCATAGGCTTCTCTGATTATACTTACGGTTAGATAGTCACCTCCGTTTTCGACAAAAGCCATCGCTGCTACCAAGGAGCAGGCTTTATCTTTGAACTCATGACATTCAACGTGGATGCAATCATCTGCCTCCAAGCCTGAGTAGCTGCACACTCGCTGCAAGTAGGCGGTAGTGTTGTTCTCGAATGGCGGTGCCCATCTGCATATGATTTCCTTAATGGTTCGCAAATTGTACCGATAGCCATAGGTGTAGAGCAGGCGAAATGCTGCTCTTAACCCATGTTTGATGTCAATGAATTTTGCAAATGCACCATCATTGCCACATTGACCAACCCATTTATCTTTTCCGTTTTGACGGATGTTGAGGGGATTACAATTTCTAATCCCCCTTGGTATTTTCTTTACTTTTTTCTTTTCCATTGTCTTCATACATTTTATCTTTCTTTATAATAAGCATGCCATATCTTGCATCCAAAAAAGCATCTGCACTTTTACTGAATACTTCACCAAACTCGCTACCTTTGTTGTCTTTTGATACTTGCTTCATCAACGTAATGAGTTGTCCGAGCAGCCAAAGAATGGTTTCTATCGTTCTTTTTGTTATCTTTACTTTCATTTTATTTATTGTTTTTGTTGTTCTTGATTTTTACATATGTGTCACCTCTCTTCTCAATCAGTTTATTCTTGTACCAAAGGCAAACGACCGTCTTGACAGGCGACTTGATGTAAGCCCTTTGTAATGCCACACGCAAGTCCGTTTTTGTGAAGGTATCGCCCATTTTCTCAAATACAGCATTGTGTGTAATTACCTTGCTGTGTGAATTCTCTTGCAATTCATTGTATCGCTGTCCAAACTGATAGAGCGAGTTTCGCAAGTCGACCGTACAGAACCACAACACGAAATCGGTAATGATTTTCTGCTCTCTCTTTCCGATGTTGTTGTAGAGTGCATGGCACACCATCGCCAAGCGGAAACCTTTCACTGCTGCTCTTCTTCTAAACACATCCCTTGCCGCATTGAGCGTTGCAGCCGCCTTGATGCGTTCCTGTTCCAGCCAATCAAGCAAAGGCTGATAGATATACTCCATGTTGATGTACTCAAACGGTTGGAATTCGTACTGCCAAGGCACAACATTGTCAAAATCCTCTTCCTTGATGTCAATGAGTTCCTGCTTGTCAAACCTTAGCGGCATCTTGTAGTTTTTCATTTCCAACTTCGTGAGGATGTTGTCTATTTGCAACTGGTCAGCCTTGCTAATCTTCTTCCATGGTGTGAACTTAGCATACGTTTGGTTCTCGATGGGACACACCGAAAAGCGAGTGACCAAGCCATCCTCCACATTCTTGAAGAAGCGGTCTATTTGGTCTTGCGTTCCTGTAAAGAGTAGGTTCATGAACATCTGCACCTCGCCTTTGAAGGTGTTGACACTCTTATAGTACTGACCATAGTAGCCATTATCCCATGTGACACGCCACAAATCCGACTTGTCGCCTCCACTTGTACGGTTGCTCTTGTTGAAGGTGTCCAACTCCTCTGCCTCAATATACATGTGGTGTCCTTGGTTGTTTCTCATCTTGGTGAGCAGTTCGGGCACGGAAATAAGAGGTTTCACAATGCGGACACTCACCTTAGGTTGTTCTTGACCCTTGTCGTTTGCGCCTTTCTTCTTTTCCGTTTCAGCCCACAATTGTTCCCGGGCATTGGCAAGTTCGTCCCTATCCCTAAGGTTTTGCAGCAGCACAGAGAGCCGTTTGATAAACGACTTACCAGATGATGGAGGTGCGAAAAGCAGGGAAATGAACTCCGTGCTCTGTTCCGAGTCATCGAAATAGTTGGCACGGAGGTGTGATGTGAGTGTACCGAGGATGGGGAGCAAGGCAATGACGGTCGGCACTTTGAAGTCCTGTGGTGCTGCGTTGACATACTGACGAAAGATGGGTGGCAGTTTTGGCATGGGTGGCAATGGTTCGCTCTTCTCTTCTTCTTCAGCTGGCATGATGTTCCGCTGAGCCAGCATGTTTCTATCTCTCAGCCAAAAGTACAGACGAGAGTCAATTTTCGTTGTGCGGTTGGAAGAGCAGAGGCTCACACATTGTGACCATGTTTCTTCTACTGAGCGGTCAAATGAAGGCAGGACGGCATGGACAATTTTGGGGTCATTATTGCAGATATTTCGGAAAAGCACAATGAGGTCATTATAGACGATGTGTCTTGTGCCCTCAGCAGGCTCACCTCCTGTGCTTTCAATGAAGTCAGCCACAATGTCCTTCACTCGAAAGCCGTTGTATTCAAAATCCTTGTACTGCTCATCAGTTGCCTCCACATCACCAATCTTCCTTTGAACATTTTCCGACTTAGAAATAGTTCCCGAATACTGAAACTTCTTCATTGCCTCAATGCTCTGAGGTGGCACATCATCAAACAAGCCTTGGCAGTAGACGATGTAATCGGCAGGCACAAGATAACTCAATCGTGACAAGTCTTTGCAGGCAGGGTCAACTTCGCCATAAGCAGCCAAGCCGAGTGTTTCGGTACATCTTTTAATGGTTTCCTCCATACCGTCTATGTGGCAATGCACAAGCAGACGAAGACCTTTACCCGAAGGTGTCACATGAATGAGAATAACGTGCATTCTTTGCACTTCTGGCTTTATATGCTCAAAGTACATTTTTACAGCATTGATGTCGAGTGCATCCTTTCCGTCTATATCAATCATGACAAGTCCAGTCGGGGTGCAGTTCTCTTTCTTTCTTGTCTTGTCGCCAATATTGCCCATCGGCATCATGGCAGGGAGGTTCTGCTTGAGTGACTTATCTCCTGTTTCAGCCAATTTCTTACAAATATGAAGGATTGGCTTGCACTCTTCCAGATAGTTGTACATATCCGAAAGCGACTTCCACACGGTCGTAGGTCTGACCGCTCTATTGTTTTGAAATACTTCTATTTGCATTTGTCTAATCTTTTAAAGTGACAACCATATAGTCCCATCTCGCAACAGAAAGCACCGCAACTATTGTTGTGGTCATCGAGGTAATCACAAATAAGGCAACCATCAGCAAAAGCCACACGGTCGTCCTCTACTGCCTCGTAGCGAATTCCGTTTACTTCTATAATTTGTCCCTTTGGCATACTACAACATGATTTGAATGTCCCACACCTTGATGCGTTGATACAATTTTCCTTTATAATCATTGACTGCAAGACCTAAGGACACATTGACACGTGACTCCTTTTTGCGGAGGTCGTCAATCTTCGCAATGTAGTCGGGGTTAGCCGCATTCAACTCACCTACGATTTCGTCACTTCTCTCAGTTCCCTGCTTGTCAACATAGGGAATGGAAAAAACGACTGGATAAGAATACATTTTTGTCTTTTCCTTGGTTTCCCATTCTCTTGGGACACCGATTTCTTTAATAAAACCTTGTACGTTCATGATAGTTTTGTTTTTTTAGGGGTTAATATTTAATCTTCTTTCATCACACAATAGAAAGTAAGTCCGATGATTACACACATGATGACCGCAAAGGCGGCATCAACTAATTCTTGGTCAAAATGGATGCTCATTTTAGGTAGGTCATTAGTTGTGAAACAATAAAATTCATCTTCGATAATGCTTGAAAGGGTGTGAAGCCTTTTTTGTCAAACTTGACTGCCACCTTGAAAATCTCCTTGCTTTCGTAGATAGTGAAACTTTCATGCTCCACCACGATGTGCATATTAGATGGCTTAGTCCCTTTTTGTTCGGGTCGGAATTGGATTTCTCCATACTCATTGACCCATGCAGTGCCACGGTACTTCTTTCCTGGCTCCAAGGTAATTTTTTTCATTTTTGGGGTTGGTTTTTAGTGATTTTTTCTTAAGACAGAGCAAAGGTACGGACATAAAAAAAGCGGCGGAATCGAAATTCCGTCGCTGCTCAGTTTGTGAGAGTTTTGTGTGGAGTTTTACCCCCTTGTGAGAGTTTTCACCCCCTCACCTCCATTCTTGTGAGAGTTATTGAGAGTTTTGTGAGAGTTTTTCAGTTTTCAACTATTTCCTGCATCCTCTCCGCAATCCTCGCATAGTCCTTAAACCGTTTCCCCTGCACAGGCGCATTCGCCTCATTCCACATCGCCACAGGCTTGGCAAAACTCTGTACCGCCATCCGTTGCAGTTCCACCCTCGTAGGCAAGCATTCATGCTCGGGCACTTCGCCCTTCACCAACTCGCAGAACGTGCCGAAATCCTCCTCCTTCACCACCTTGCAGTCTGCCAGCACCCGATAGACCGCATACCACTGGCGGCCCACCTGCACCATCGGCGCCACCCCCCGAACGGCACGAGCCACCTGCTCTGGCGACACCGCCCTCATCTCTGGCTGTTTCTCCTTCGCCCTGTTGATGAGCCTCATGCAAGTGCGGTAGTTCGCACGGGGGGCGCATTTCGTCACCCGCTTCACCACACCCACAACCGTCACCCTCTCATAGTCCTCCAGCCGGATAGGCTCATACGCCTCATTCTGGGGCACCAGCCACGGATGCCCCGTTTCGTCCTCACAATACGTCTTGATGGTATAATCCCCATCCAGCAGCACCATCACCGTGTCGCCATCCATCGCCTGCACATCCGTCACCACCTGCAGCACATCGCCCTCCTCAATGCCAATCCCCTTCATCGAGTCGCCCTTCGCCCTCACCATAAACTCTGGCTGCATCGACAGCAACTCCTTCGGCAGCAGCATCGTCTCCCTCACTGTGTCGCCCACACCGTTCGGCACACCACACATCACCGCATTGTCATAGAACGGCACAGGCGAGTCGCACACCATCGGTTGCCAACCCTGACGCTCCAAATCCTCCAGCAACTTCTCAAAATCAGTTACTTCAGACCATACCATAATATTGAAAATTGGTTTTATTGAATATTTCTGATAGAATATTTGATTATCATTTAATAATGCACTACCTTTGCAACGGACGTGCTGCATTTGACCAATTTCAGGGCTTGAATACCGCGTCGGATTGCATCTCCGAAGGGAAGGGCTCAAGCTTACATGCGGGGGGTGTACCACGAAAGTGGAGCCTCCCGTTCCCCTTTTTATTTGAATTTAACAGCATTTGCAGAATAAGTCAATGTCAATGTTCTGCATTAGCGTCATACATATTCATTCTTCTTTTTTTCTTGGAAAACGTAAAAGCAGGCTGCTTTTCAATCCATTCCAGCAAAGGCACATCGGCTTTTTTTGCATATCCCAGACAAATTTTCAGCCAGTTCTCATAAAGTTTACCCCCTTTTAATAAAGCTGGGTTGTAATCTGTAATTAACATGAGCAACTCATTAGTCGGGTTAGATAAAAGAGTCTTTATCTTGTCTGCATATTTGACAATTCTGGCAAAAACCTGCGGTGCATAAGGGACTATTTTCTCCTCATCCACATGCGTAATTTGTCCTCCTGCTGAATAAAAATCTCGAATATTGGGAACTATTACTTGATTGTATGAACAAAGCCACAAAGTCATCTGATTGTATTTTGTTTGGCTTCGGGCGGGATTCAAAGCCTCGGGAAAGAGAATCATACACTTGGCCTGCAAATCCTCTTTGACTTCGGATGACAATGTGTTCCAAAGTGAAATATTGAAAGATTGAGACCCCTCTACATTATCAGACGTTATCCACCACGGCATTTCCAACTTCTTCTCCTTAATCGCTTTCTCTTTGTAGTAATGTCGTACTTGGTCTATTGCATTATTGGAAGTTCGCAATTCATCGTACGTCACCCCCATCTTCGCAAAAATAGTTTCGTTCTTCTTCAATTCCATATTAATGAGATAGCGAGGTGAGTGAGTTACTGCTATTTCATATAGGACTTCTTCATATGGACGGCATTTGAATTCTGGTACTTTACCACCCATTTTTCCAAATAGCATGTAAATATCATCCACATTCACATCTCGTGTTGATTCCACAATACTACTACCAGTGGAAGTCCAATGATCTGCTTTCGTGGATTTTACTTCCACACCATAGTATGTGTTGGCAATAATATCAGGAAAACGTTGACCAGAAATTAGCATTACTTCATTTCCATCAAAAGGAGAATCTGTACATGCCTCTCTGATTTTCTCAACAGAACATTTTTCCAAATCCGATGCCGAAAACTTTTTGTAATATGCTGGTTGTTTCTTGGCATCAGCGTTAAGTATCATTTCTGTTTTTTCCATCAAATCCACAAAACATTGATGAGCATGAGGCTTATTTGCCTTTCGGATGGCAATAATGTTAGTATCTTTTTCCATAATTATCCAAAATAAATAGGCCAAACTTCTTGAATTCTTCTTGCAATATTATATGCAAGCATTGGGGGGACTGCATTCCCAATCACTTTATATGCTCCCGATGGACTTACGGCATACTGCCGTGTGTTTCTCTTATGGAAAACAAACGGATAGTCAGGAGGGAATGTTTGTATTAAAGCACATTCACGTGGTGTCAATCTGCGTTCTGGCAAGCCACGTCGTAATTCATCCTCATGTCGTCCGCCATGTTCTTGTGATAATCTTCTGAATTCGATGTTCCCGTGATGTTCTGAGCGGATGGTTGGACCTAATCCGTCCATGCTGATTTCCGTCTGCCCTTGACTGCCATTTCCGAGATATTTTGCACATGAGAAGAAACGATGAGACAAATCCTGAGAATCATCAGGCTCTGGCAAGTCGCTCAACACATCACGACACGTTACAGGTGCAGGCAACTCATCCATGTGCACGTTAAAATTGTGAGTCGGGCGTGGGTATGGGTCGTATTCAGCAGGAATGATGTCATTCCCCAATGCTTGAAGTGCCTCTGGAGTGAGAGCCGACCGCCTTATTCCTATGAAAATAACACGCTCGCGAGTTTCAGGAACACCATAATTGCCTGCATGAAGAACTTGTGGGTCTAAAACAATGTAATCGTTTCCACTGGCGGTTGCAAAATCTTGTTGTATAATGTCTTTTACATCCCCTAAACTAACCAAGCCTTTCACATTCTCAGCAATAAACATCTTCGGTTGTACGATGTCAATCACTTGTTTCATCCACATATACAACTTTCCACGAGTTTCCTCTGATGGTGCATTATCTGCCATCTTCTTTCCATTATGAGAAACAGACGAATTGAATCCCTTTCTCTTTCCTGCCACACTGAAATCTTGACAAGGGAAACCACCTGTAACCACATCAATATTACGAGGGAAGACATCATATCCCTCATTTTGTAATTTGACAAGGTCTACTATGCTTCCCAAATGGAATATACCAGGATTCACATCAAAACGAGACATATATTTCAGCCATGTAAGTCTTGCCTCTTCCAAAATGTCACAGGCAAACACAGTTCTAAATGCAGTCTTATTCAGCAAAGCCCAACTGTCATTTATTTGATGATGCACCCATTCGGGATTTCGTACGGAATGTCTATGACAAATAAAACCTCCCTCTAGTCCTAAATCCATGCCACCACACCCAGAAAAGAGTGATAAGACACGAAGCGTCCTTTCCTCGTGCCTCTCCCCATTTCCATTGTTGAAGAACAAGTCATACTGCAGTTCTCCCACAATATCTGACGGATGTTGTCCTTGTTCTATTATATCCAGATAATCTATTTCTTTTTTCTTCGCCATATTTATCATCAGGTTTTGATATTGCAAAGGTACGCCTTTTTTTCCATACGAAGAAATGATTGACAAGATTATTTTTTTTTGTTTCGGATTGTCACATTGGTTAAAAAGTTAAAAGGTTAATTTGTTAATTTTTCAAATTGCCGTGGGGGATATTAATAGGGGGGAGTAAGTAATAATATATATATTATATATTATTTTATTATATATATTATATATTATATACACGCACGGAGCAAAATTAACTATTTAACCTTTTAACTTTTTAACCTTTTAACCTCTCCATCGCAACGACTGAAAAATGAGTGCCGCACTGACAGGGGGCTTATTTCACAAAATACTGACGACTGACTTCCGCAAAGACTAACAAACGACACTCGCACAGATGTGTGTGTGTGCGGAATGTGTTCGTGCGTGCGTGCGAGTGTCACTTGTCGGAGAGTGGCAAAATGAAAAAAAATTGCTTACTGAACAAAAAAAAATCGCACTTCTATTGACAGCCGCATCCCCACGGTAGTAACTTTGCATTGTTTTTCATGTTTAACCCTTTAACCCCATTTTTGTTATGTCTCTTATTGTACGTAAAGCAAAAACCCGCCTCACCTTCCGAGAGGGTAAGCCAGAGGTGCACGTGATGCGTCGTCTGATCTATCCAAAGGTGACTGGCAAGCAATTGATTCAGTATGCATCTAATGCAGCCGCCATCCCACCTGCCACCATGCAGGCTTGCATTGAAGCCATCGTGCAGGCAATCTACTACTTTGCCATCCGTGGAATGCGTGTGACCTTCCCCGAGTTTGGCGGTTTCTACCTGCAAGTGAGAAGTAAAACGGCAAAGACCGAGGATGGCATCTCTGCCGATTCGTTCACCTACACGGGTCTTGCGTTCCAGCCGCTGGGCGACCTGCGCAAACTCATTTCCGACACTAATGTAGTGGTGCAGGAAGCCGTGTTTAGCGGTCAGGCTGAAGGAAAGTAACACTAAAAAAGAAAGGAGATTATTATGGCAAGCAATTCAGCAGCAGCACTCATGACTACCAAGGGTAGCACTGGAGTGATTTCATGGTTCAAGCGTCAGACTCGCTTGGGTTTCAGAGAGAATAAGGATGTTGTTTTTAAGGCACAGGTTGTGCGTGGTCCAGTGGTAAAAGGCGATGATTTGATTGCCTACGCTGCCAATGCGGCACACGTTCCTGAATCGACCGTGCGAATGGCAAAGGATGCTCTCTTCCAAGCCATCCTCTACTATTGCGCAAACGGTCACCCTGTGGAAATTCCGGGTCTCGGCTCTATCGGTGTGAACATCCGCACGAAAGTCGCAAAAAATGAGAAAGACCTTTCAACGGACAACATCATGCAGAAGTATCTGCGTTGGTATCCAAAGAAGGACATTCGTGTGGCTGGTACACTGGCAAACCTGAAGTTTGTGGAGAACAAGGAACTTTCCAAACTCGCCATTGCGGCAGGTCCCGACTGGAAAGACCCCAATCCAATCCCCGGTGCGTAAGGTATGTGGCAGCCTAAGGAGATTTTAGCATTGCTGGCTCTCATCGTTGCATCGGTGCTGGCTATCTGGGGGATGTTACTCCCACCTGTGGGAGCAGTGGAACAAAATCTACTCATCCTTGTTGCTCAGTTCCTTGTGTTTGCTGCCACATTGTTAGGCATTGGCAGTACCTTTGAAAGGTTTCTGCTACGAATCCAAGGAAAAGGTAACCAAAATTCAGTTAAGAGTTGATGTTAGAGTTTTGTCGTGCATTATTTTTAGTGAAGAGAGGAAGTCGTGATGATTTCCTCTCTTTTCGTTGGTTAAAAGGTTAAAAGGTTAAAAAGTTAAAAGGTTAATTTTTATTCTTCTCTCTTCCTTCTGATGATGCTGGATGTCGTGATGGGGGAATGATATGATGTGTGTCCCCGAAACTGATGCTTGTGGCTGCTTCCTTTTACATTTACCATTCTGCATAGACCATTTTACGTCCTTTTTTCTTTTCATGTCAGATTTTTGTCGTACCTTTGCAGACAAATTGTATCATGTAACTCAAATTTCGGATATATTTTTACAACGGAAAAAAACACTTCCGCAAGGTAAATAACTGAAGTTTCGGATGCTTTCTTCAACAACGAATATTTCGAATATGACGAATTTATACAATGCACAATGCACCTAAGGTGCAACGAATAAAAACGAATGCTGAGTGTAGCCATTCGATTCCATTCGTAGCCGCTTGCGGCATTAGGGAAATACATCTTCTCGCCGCATGGTAAATTAGAATGATTCGTTTTATTCGTTGTTGAAAATGAAGCGTTTGGAACATCCGAACCTTTAGCTCGACGAAGTCAAACTTAAATAAATAAATTGTAAATTGTAAATTGAAAAATTGTAAATAAAGTTATGACAGCAAAAGAGATACGTGAGTCTTTCAAAAAGTTCTTTGAAAGCAAGGAGCACCTGATTGTGCCATCGGCTCCCATGGTCGTGAAGGACGACCCGACGCTGATGTTTACGAATGCAGGCATGAATCAGTTTAAGGACATTATCTTGGGTAATGCTACACCGAAGTGCAGGCGGCAGGCGGACTCGCAGAAGTGTTTGCGTGTGAGCGGCAAGCATAATGACTTGGAGGAGGTGGGACACGACACCTATCACCACACGATGTTTGAGATGCTGGGCAACTGGTCTTTTGGTGACTACTTCAAGAAGGAGGCGATTTCGTGGGCTTGGGAGTACATTGTGGATGTGCTGAAGATTGACCCGAAGGACCTCTATGCCACTGTCTTCGAGGGCAGCCCCGAGGAGGGGCTTTCCCGTGATGATGAGGCGGCTGGCATTTGGGAACAGTTCTTGCCGAAAGACCACATCATCAATGGCAGCAGGCATGACAACTTCTGGGAGATGGGTGACACAGGTCCTTGTGGCCCCTGCTCGGAGATTCATGTGGATTCTCGTCCTGAAGAGGAGAAGGCAAAGGTGCCCGGTCGTGAGTTGGTGAACAAAGACCACCCGCAGGTGATTGAGATTTGGAATCTCGTGTTCATGCAATACAACCGCAAGGCAGATGGTTCTCTTGAAGGACTGCCTGCCAAGGTGATTGACACGGGCATGGGCTTTGAACGTCTGGTGCGCACGCTGCAAGGTAAGACTTCCAACTATGACACTGACGTGTTCCAACCGCTCATTAAGGTGCTGGGCGACATGGCGGGATGCAGGTATGGTGAGGATGAGAAGACGGACATTGCCATGCGTGTGGTGGTGGACCACTTGCGTGCCATCGCGTTTGCCATTGCTGACGGTCAATTGCCATCGAATGCCAAGGCGGGCTATGTGATTCGTCGCATCCTGCGCCGTGCTGTGCGCTACGGCTACACGTTCCTCGGTCAGAAGGAAGCGTTCATCTACAAACTTGTGCCTGCGCTTGTGGACGAGATGGGGGATGCTTTCCCCGAGATTGCTGCTCAGCAGAAACTGGTGATGAAGGTGATGCAGGAGGAGGAGAGTTCGTTCCTCCGCACGTTGGAAAACGGCATCAAACTCTTGCAAGGTGTCATCGACGAGACGAAGGCTGCCGGCAAGACGGAAATTGCGGGCGACAAGGCTTTCACCCTCTTCGACACCTTCGGATTCCCGCTCGACCTCACGGAACTCATTTGCCGCGAACAAGGTCTGACCGTCGATGAGAAAGGCTTCGACGTGTGCATGCAGGAGCAGAAGAACCGTGCCCGCAATGCCGCCGAGGTGAAACTGGGCGACTGGATAAGCCCCCTCCCAACCTCCCCCAAGGGGGAGGAGTCTTTTACCTCCCCATCCCTCCCAACCTCCCCCAAGGGGGAGGAGTCCCATGCGGCTTGCTCCTCAACAGAAAATCTAACGGCTAACAACCCGGATGGCAATCACTCCCCCTTGGGGGAGACGGAGGGGGCTGAGTCCGTCTTTGTGGGTTACGATTTCACCGAACATCCGGCACACATTATTAAATATAGAGAGGTGCAGCAGAAGAAGCGCACCGCTTATGAGGTCATTCTCGACAAGACCCCTTTCTATGGAGAGATGGGTGGTGAAGTGGGCGACTCGGGTGTGCTTGTGAGCGAGAACGAGGAAATCAAGGTGCTTGACACGAAGAAGGAGAATGGCGTGGCTATTCACATCGTGGACAAATTGCCTGAACAGCCTGAGGCTGAATTTATGGCATGTGTGGACGTGGAGCGTCGTCGTGCTATCGAAGCGAACCATACTTGCACGCACTTGCTTGACGAGGCGTTGCGTGAGGTGTTGGGTGCCCATGTGGAACAGAAGGGCTCGCTCGTCACTGCTGATGGTCTCCGATTCGACTTCTCTCACTTTGAGAAGGTCACTCCAGAACAGATTCGCGAGGTGGAGCATCTGGTGAATGCCAAGATTCGTGAGGACATTCCGCTGAAAGAGTATCGTGACTATCCGATAGAGAAAGCCAAGGAACTCGGGGCCATCGCCCTCTTCGGTGAGAAGTATGGTGATAAGGTGCGTGTGGTTCAGTTTGGCACGAGTGTGGAGTTCTGTGGCGGTTGCCATGCCGCCAGCACGGGACGTCTTGGCATGGTGAAGATTATTGGCGAAAGCAGTATTGCCGCAGGTGTGCGTCGCATTGAAGCCATCACGGGTAAGGCTGTGGAAGATACGCTTGACAAGATGCAGGACTTCATGACAGATCTTCGCAGACTCCTCAATAATGCTCCCGACTTGATGGCGACGATTCAGAAAGCCATCTCTGAGAACAAAGAACTGCAAAGTCAAGTGGACGAGTTTAAGGCACGGAAGGCTCAGGAATTGAAGAAAATGCTCATTGAAAAGGCTCGTGACGTGAATGGTGTGAAAGTCATTGCAGGTGTGCTTCCTCTCGAACCACAGCACGCTAAGGATATTGCCTTCCAACTTCGTGGTCAGTTCCCAGAGCAGCTGCTTGTGGTGATAGGCAGTGAGTCGAACGGTAAACCCACCCTTACAGTCTCTCTTTCCGATGACCTCGTGGCTGAGGGGAAGAATGCGGGTTTGTATGTGCGTGAGGCAGGCAAACTCATCAAGGGCGGTGGCGGTGGTCAACCCCATTTCGCCACGGCTGGTGGCAAGGATCCCGAAGGCTTGAAAGCCGCAGTCGATAAGATTGTGGAGGATGCTGTAGGATGAAATGAAGGATAAATGAAACATCCCTCCCATGAACGTTTCGTGGGAGGGATGTTTTTATATATGGGGAATTTGTCTCTTGCCAACAAACTTTTTAATAAGTAACTACACAAAATTATCTTATACAATGATGTCTCTTCTTTTCGCCGCAAGCGGCTTGTTTTTTCTGAAACTAATTAAGATAATTGGAATAATTCAGTTCACTAATTTCTAACATTATAATTTGTGGATAAAATTATTCTATTAAACTTTCGGATGTTCTTTTACCGCTTCGCGGGCTCTAGAAAAACAAGAAAAAATAAAAAAATACAAGAAAAAAATCTTGTTAGGTTTTAAGGTCTTGCAATCTATATAACCTCATTGTCCCTATTTTTTCTTATTTTCTTTTGTTTTTTCTTATTTTTTGGGGGCCGCCGAAGGCGTAAAGCAAACATCCGAAACTTGAATTATTCTAATTATGCTAATTTGTTTCTTAATATCCATCGCCGAGGGCGATACTCTT
>SAMEA3663010__coassemble_43_pt1 | contig 83833 bp, 68 predicted proteins | sample SAMEA3663010__metabat2_low_PE_015 | metagenome-assembled genome bin SAMEA3663010 (sample SAMEA3663010) | pig gut metagenome | biome: pig gut; feature: pig-associated habitat; material: faeces | place: France | collected 2012 | reverse complement strand
CACCGCGGTAGAAATACGTCACAAAATTATGCGGAAAATGTCGAAGCACCAAAAAACAACTGAAAAGTGTTAAAAAGGAAATATAACTGATATTCAGCGTTTTATCTGCAAGTGGTTCTCGTTGTATGCAGGTGGTTACATATATCTAATTACAATCACTGAAAGCACCATTACCGATGCTCGTCACGCTGTTGGGAATAGTGATAGAGGTCAGGTCAGTGCAATGCGCAAACGCCTTTTCACCGATGCTTGTCACGCTGTTGGGAATGGTAACAGATGTCAGGCCAGGGCACCATTCGAACGCATTATCTCCAATGCTTGTCACGCTGTCTGGGATGATGATTGCTCCTTCCGCTTCAGACGAGCATTTAGCCAAAATGTTTTCTGTGCCATTTTGTGTGATTTTCAACCATTTATTTTCCATATTTTTACTGTTTTTTTGATTATATAATGATATTACAAACCCGCTTCTTTTCGTATTTTGTCGCCCAATTCACGAGAAATGATGTCACCAGTAAAAGGTGGTATGTCACTCTTGCGAGCCTCATCGAACTTTGCTTTCATTGTAGGGTTCTTATATGTTAGTTTACGAATGGTAAGATCCTCTGCTTTGTCATTGGCAAGACGAAGATTGTCCTCACTGCCTACAAGAGCTTTCCTCACTTTCTGAAGGTGATCGATTGTTTTGTCAATTTCATCAATCGCTATTTTGAATTTCTCGCTGGCAAGGCGATAGTTATAGCCAAATTTCTCTTTGAATTCATCAAGTTTTTTCTCAAACCCTGTCACATCAACATCTTTGCTTTGAGCCAGAATAAGTTGTTTCTTATATTCCAAACTCTTCTTTGAAGCCTGTACTAACAGATTAATAAAGGGAACAAAGAACTGTGGACGGATGACATACATCTTGGGATAGAGGTGTGACTTGTTCACGATACCAGTGTTATATAGCTCATTGTCTGCTTCTAACAGACTTACAAGCACAGCGAACTCACAGCCTTTCTTCTTCCTGTCTTCATCGAGTTTCTTCAGGAAATCTTCATTCTTATGCTTGGTGGCTGTAGTGTCCATCTCGTTCTTCATCTCAAACATGATAGATATATACTCTACACCATCCTCTGAATCACGGAAGATGAAATCACCCTTGGTTCCGTCACTGGCATCATTGTCCTTATCGAAATAAGCATTGGACATCAAAGGACGAATATAGTTTTCAAACTCATAGCTGCAATGCTGCTCCAATGTCTCACCAACCATCTTGGTTGACATCTTTGTCTTCAAATCTTTGTAATAGTCAATCTGTTCCTGCTTCAAGCGAAGTTGCTCTTCATGTTGTTTTACGAGTGAAGCTTCATGAATCTGTGCTTCGCGCTTTTCCAATTCCACCGCAGAACGTAACTGAGTGATTTCAGAATCCTTTTCCTGAACTGTCTGTTGAGCCTTGTTGCGTTCCTCCATCACAGCCAATTGCAATTTGTCGTCATTTTGTGCAATTGTCGAGTTCAATGCAGCAATCTCACGGTCTTTCTCTGCTAAGGCTGTAGTAAGTTCACTCTTCTTCTGAACTTCAATACTCTCTAATTGACTCTTCAGACGTGCAATCTCAGAGTCTTTTTCACTTTTCAGACGTTCGATCTCGGCATCTTTATTGCCGAGTTCAAGTTCCTTCTGATTGAGTTGTGTCAGGAACGTCTGCTTGGCTTTCTCTGTCGCTAACTCCTGTTCTGTCTTATGACGCTCTTGAATTTCGTTCATTCGACGCTGTATTTCCGCTTCGAACTCAGCGTTTCTCACTTGATTCACGATAGCAGCATAGTCTGCTTCATCAACGGAAAAAACATTTCCGCACTTTGGGCACTTAATCTCTTTCATAATATTAAATTGTTGAATTTTTGAGGCAAAGATATCCACAAGCGGTGCAATATCATTTCACAACTTTTATTTTTGTCTTGGCATTAACGAAATTAAAGGTATTGGGGAACCACATTCTCGTCAAAGATGAATCTCTGTTCCTCAAGCATAGAGCATTCATTAATGCGCTTACCAATGTGTAGATCGCTGGTATGTAATATCTTCATATACAATGTCTTTAATAAGTACTTAGAACTTAAAATCTATATAACGCAATCAAAAAATCATACCATTCATTTGAGCCCATTGCATAGAATTCATCATAAGGTCGCCACATTGTGGACATGTATGAAGGCCGCAAGAAAAATAAAACTTGCGACATCTTTTACAATAACAGCTCACTTCCTGTAACAAGCGACCTGTCAATTCTTTTCCGCAGAATTGACATTTAGTACAGTCTTTCACCTTTATCAACATAGTTTTATACACTTATCCGTGTCGTGCGCAACTTCATATTTTAATTAACGCTGCAAAGATAAATAGATGGCAGCCCCCCACAAAGATATTTTATCAAATCTATTGTGAAATGGGTCTGTGAACCGATGAACTATTATTTTGGGGTCATTTACACCCCTAAAAACATGATTTCGTCGTCATCTATGTCATAATAGCTTTCCGGACGCTCACATGGTTCATAGGTCCTTACCATAAAGCCAGTATATCCTTGGCCTCCTCCCCCAAAAGTCTTCTCCACATAGCCACCTTGGAAATAATCTATCTGATAATTTTTCTGCTGTCTTTTTGTTAAACCACGCATTTGCGCCAGTTTATCGCATACAACGACAGGAATATTGAGACTTTCTTCTGTTGAAACACCATTAATATTCGCCATAAGCCGAATCGTATCTGTTCCTATGATATCGAGATAATTCAAATTGATGATAGTAGAGCGTCCGATTTTACATACAGAATTGTCTGTTATTCTTGTCCTTAACGAAGTGTCATCAATAACTTTTGAAACATACCCCAAGCCATTAGGAAGGATATAAGAATCGGTGTTTACCAGGAAGACCCTTGTTGCCTCTTCTCTATAGACAGCTTGCATATACAAAATCTCTTCTGGGCAGAACTGAAATATTTCTTCAGTATTCCCAAAACGAAGGCTGCGTTTTATACTCATAATCAATCGTATTCAATAATAAAACATCTAATAAATAATATTATTACGAAGTTCTCTCAATAAATAATCAGAAAAATCCAACTCCTGATGTTTAGCGCTCAGTGTGTCAAATCCCATCACAAGTTTCCCTCTTGAAGGGTTTATCTTGACAATATTGTTTTCACACATAAAAGACGATCGTCCTATCATGAAATATCGACCGCGATTTGATAAGTGACAAAGCCTTTCATATAATTCACCTATCCCATTTGCAATGATATCAGTAGTACCATCACAATAAGTTACATGACAAAAACCCTGTCTATCCCTACAGGTTGTTGCATAGATTATGTCGTTTATGTTCATGGTTTCTTAAGGATATATTATCATAAACCTTACAGTTCTAAAACAATATCACCTAATTGTATCATACCTACCTATTCCAATCAGAGTATCTTCTAATCGTTCCATCCCCCATTGTGACGAGTATGGCATCTCCAGACCATCGAGCATCGACAGCAGAATGAACACCACCGCTACTTCCATCGAAACCAGGGAGAGTTGTGTAATCATATAATCCTTTGTAAACCGAAACGCTATTGTAGCCTGCGAACTTGTTTAGTTTAACTACACCGTAGTTTACATACTCTTTAGGAAATGCCATGATTCTTTACACTTATCCGTGTCGTGCGCAACTTCTGTGCCGCACTGTCCCTAAGCTTGGCTATTAGTAAAAGATATAAGATATAAAAAAGGCATGGGAACATCGCTCATTATCCACTTTACGTCAATTTTCCAGATTTCAGCTGTAGACAACTTCGCTTAAACGCCCTGTCACCACCAACTACAATAGTCGGTATGACGTGGCAAATATACACAAAATAAATTGAAAGCACATCTTCTAAGGAAAATTATTTGATGGGAAAATGTATTTTTCCCTCATTTTCGTATAAAACAATCAGTAAAAAGCTGTTTCCTGATTTTTCTGCATCCAATTAAAGGTGTATATTGTCAACAAAGAGAAGCAAGAAAGGAGAATGCCCCTCTCTAATCTCAATGAGATGAAATAATTTATTTGTTGGTGGATAATTGTTTTATTACTATGGGTAGAGAATTGAAAATTCGTTGGTAGAGAATTAGTGTATATAATAGTTATATCCGCACTACATATATGACGTTGTTTCAATTTTTGAACCCTACTGATTTTTAATCACTTAAACACCTAAAAATCAAACAAAAAAAGGATTGCTTTTGCAACCCTCTTCGCGGAAAGTGAGGGATTCGAACCCCCGGAACAGTTACCCGTTCACCGCATTTCGAGTGCGGCCCGATCGACCACTCCGGCAACTTTCCTTGTAAAGGGTGGGCTTATATCAATAAGTCCACCCTTTATAAAAAGCCGGGAGGAGATGTGATGAAACTCCGACGTGATAAGATTTGAGTATTTACCGTCCTTTGTAATCCACCGACTCAATGGTTTCCAGATGCCGAAACCCCATGCTCGACGACATGGCGACTTCTGGGTTGTGGCCCGCCATTGGAACGATAAAATCATCTCGGTTTCAAAGTATAATTTGATGAGTATCCCGATCGATCCTGTACCCCGGCTGTATGTAAACGTCCGCTGTCCATATCGTTCAGTTCTCTCACCAAATCAGACGGCTTCCGTTGTCTTTCATTCCTCGTTCGCTTGCTGAAGAAAGCAGCCCAATGTGCTTCTCAATAGTTCGCTCACGAATTTCTACAGGCAAAGGTAATACATTCCAAATATAAAAACAAGGGATTTGAAGAAAAAAATCCTCAAATCCCCCATTTTTTAACATTTCGGGCAATTATTCGCCGAGGTACACTGCAAATGACATAGACCTTCCGGCTGGAGTCTTACCCCATATCCAAAGCGTCTGTTCATCGCTTGTCTGAGCCGATTTGAACACCGATTCCATATCAGCAGCCGACTTGATGTTCTGGTTGTTCGCCTTCAGAATGATGAAGCCTTCAGGCACGCCAGCATCCTTCAAGTAACCACTCTTCAGGTTCGTCACCTGCACACCATAAGAGAGGTGCAGCGTCTTCTGCTGACTCTCGGTCAGAGCCTTAAACTCGGCACCCAGCGCATCCACCTTCTGAGCCTTCACCACATTGGTACTGCCCTTCGCGTTGCGGAAAGTGATGGTGGCAGTTTTCTCCTTCTTGTCGCGGATATAACCAATCTGCGCCTTGTCGCCCGGACGATACTTCGTGGTGGCCTCCTGCAGTTCCGACATCTTCGTCACCTTCTTGCCATCCACCGAAACAATCACATCACCGCTCTTCAGACCTGCCTCCGCTGCCGCACCGTCATCAACCACCTCAGCCACATACACACCGTCCACCGTGCCAAAGTCAGCCTCAAACTTCTCGTCGTCACGCTTCTTGCTGTCAATATAGTCATGCAGAGTCATGCCGCTGATACCAATCATCGCACGCTGCACCGTACCATAAGCCTGCAAGTCAGTCACCACCTTCTTCATGATGGTCGTCGGGATGGCAAAACCATACCCCGTGAAAGAACCCGTCTGCGAATACAGCATTGCATTGATGCCCACCAGTTCGCCACGCGTATTCACCAGTGCACCGCCCGAGTTACCCGCATTGATGGCAGCATCCGTCTGGATGAACGACTCAATGCCGTTCTTGTGCGCACCGATGCCACGCGCCTTGGCAGACACGATGCCCGCCGTCACCGTCGAAGTCAGGTTGAAGGGGTTGCCAACAGCCAGCACCCACTCACCCACTTTCAACTGTTCCGAGTCGCCAATCACAATGGCAGGCAGCCCCGTCGCATCAATCTTCAGCAGTGCCAAGTCCGTGTCAGCATCAGTACCAATCACTTTAGCCGTAAACTCACGGTTGTCATTCAACGTGATGGTGATGTCATCCGCATTCTCCACCACATGGTTATTCGTCACGATATAGCCATCATCCGAGATAATCACACCCGAACCAGCCGCCTCACGCTTCGGAGTCTCCACCTGGCGACGCTGCGTGCCACCACCGCCACGACCGAAGAAGTCTCCAAAGAAATCCTCAAACGGGTCACGATATTCAATCGTCTGCTGACGCCCCTTCTGCACCACCTTGATATACACCACAGCGTTGCAAGCCTTCTCAGCAGCCTCCGTCAAGTCCACAGGCTGAGCAGCAGGAGCCGATGCAGTCGAAAGGTGCATCATGCCACTTGCCAGTTCCTGCGCCTTCTTCGGCTCTGTGAAAGAGAAAGAAGGCAAAACCTTGTCCACTGACTTCTGCGAAAGCGAATAAGCAAAAGCCCCTGTCAATCCTGAAAGGAAGGCGACACCAACCAGTGCGCCATAAAATCTTTTAGTTGTTTGTTTCATAGTTCGTCTTTATTATATCAGTTTAGTTATGCATTTTCGGATAATACTCTTATTGAAGTAAAAGAAGCCATGGAAATAACCGTATCGCTCGGTGAATCCAAACTCAAGTCACTTTCAAAACCAAGCGCAAAATAACGACAAATTCTTAGCATGACAAAACAAAATCCACCTATTTTTTCCATTCTTTGAATTAGTTTAACAAATCCCCTCAGAGTGTTAACACCGATTAAGAATAAATCTTAAATAATTCACACACCTTTAACACAAACTCCATTTAGAGTTAAGAGTTTAGAGGTTAGGGGTAGGGTTAAGGGCTGAGAGTTGAGGGCTGAGAGTTGAGGGCTGAGAGTTGGGTGCTGAGAGTTGGGTGCGTGCCGTTGGCACACAAAAAAGCACCTCCAAACCTATGGGCTGGAGGTGCTTCGTATGTATGGATTGAGATTTTTTCACTCCCACTCGATGGTTGCTGGCGGTTTGGAGGACACATCGTAGCAGACGCGGTTGATTCCGCGCACATTGCGGATAATCTGGTTGCTGACTTCGGCAAGGAACTCGTAGGGGAGTTTTGCCCAGTCGGCTGTCATGGCATCGGAGGAGGTGACGGCACGCAGGGCAACGGGATTCTCGTAGGTGCGCTCGTCGCCCATCACACCGACGCTCTTCACGTCGGAGAGGAGGATGGCTCCTGCCTGCCAAATCTGGTCGTAGAGGGACACTTCTATCTCTCCGTCTTTCATGTCGGCTGGCACTCCTGCAGCGAGCACCTTGCGGGCTTCCTCGCCTGAGAGTTTGACTTTCCAGTTGCGCAAGCCACGGATGAAGATGTCGTCGGCTTCTTGCAGTACACGCACTTTCTCGGGGGTGATGTCGCCCAGAATGCGGACAGCCAAGCCTGGACCCGGGAAGGGATGGCGAGTGATGAGGTGTTCGGGCATCTGGAGTTGACGACCCACACGGCGCACTTCGTCCTTGAAAAGCCACTTGAGGGGTTCGCAGAGCCGCAAGCCCATTTTCTCGGGCAGACCGCCTACATTGTGGTGGCTCTTGATTACTTTGCCTGTGATATTGAGCGACTCGATGCGGTCGGGATAGATGGTGCCCTGTGCGAGCCACTTGGCGCCTTCTATTTTCTTAGCTTCGGTTTCGAACACGTCGATGAAGCCTGCACCGATGATCTTTCGCTTGCGCTCGGGTTCGCTGACACCAGCCAGTTCGCGATAGAACTTTTCGGAGGCATCGACTCCCACCACATTGAGACCGAGGCACTCGTAGTCGCGAAGCACGTCGGTGAACTCGTTCTTGCGGAGAAGTCCGTTATTGACGAAGATGCAGGTGAGGTTCTTGCCGATGGCACGGTTGAGCAAGACGGCTGCCACGGAGGAATCGACACCGCCTGAGAGTCCGAGGATGACCTTGTCGTCGCCCACTTGCTGACGGAGTTCTGCCACCGTCTGGTCAACGAACGATGCGGGTGACCAGTCCTGCTTGCCGCCGCAGATATCGACCACGAAGTTTCGGAGGAGTTGTGTACCGTCGATGGAGTGGAACACCTCGGGGTGATACTGCACACCCCATATCTTCTCGTCGTTAGCTGCATAGGCTGCGTACTTGACGGTGGCGGTGGAGGCGATGCAACGGAAGCCCTCGGGCAACTTGGTGATGGTGTCGCCATGGGACATCCACACCTGACTGTTAGGAGCAAAGTCTTTCAGCAGCGGGTTGTCCTCTTCCATCCACTCGAGGTTGGCACGTCCGTATTCGCGAGTGCCTTCGGGTTCCACCTTGCCACCAAAAGTGTGTGCCATCAGTTGGGCACCATAGCAGATGCCAAGGATGGGATACTTGCCACGAATCTGAGAGAAATCGAGCTGGAAGGCACGTTCTTCATAGACACTGTAAGGAGAGCCCGACAAGATGACGCCTATCACATCGGGGTCATTCTGCGGAAACTTGTTGTATGGCATGATTTCGCAAAACGTGTTCAACTCGCGCACACGGCGACCGATGAGTTGGGTGGTCTGCGAACCAAAATCCAAAATGATGATTTTCTGCATATATAAATAATATAAGTATAGTAAATTTTATGTAGGGAAGAGAGGAATGAGGATTTGAAATTCTAAACCCTACGAAGCCATAGTTGAATATGGATGTGCAAAGTTAGGCAAAAAAAGCGAAACTTTTTGCATCGACAAGAAAAATAAGACGGTTTATGCACAGATATTCTTCTTTTGTCTTTTGTTTCTCAAAAAAAAAATCTACTTTTGCAAAGATTTCTACAGACTTTAATCAAATATGAAACACAGATTTTGGCGTATCAGGTCTTTTGCCGCACGTCTCAGTTTATGGGTCATCCTTATTGCTGCGGTTATTTTGATAACTACAGCCCTTGTCACCAATTGGTTCGTGCGTGACGGCATTTTGCGCGAGGAGCAGTTGAGGGCAACGAGTGCGCTGGAAAATGCTGAAGAGCACATCAATAAGGTGTTCATTGCCGTGGAGACTGCTGTGAAGAACCACACCAACGAAATAAAGAAGAACGTGAATGCGCCTCACGAGGAGATGTACCGCATCACCCGTGAGATGCTGGAAATGAACCCCATGATTGTGGGGTCTGCCATCGCTTTTGAACCTTATTACTTCTCCGACGAGGGCAAGTATTTCTCGCCCTACAGTTACCGGGACGAGAAGGGTGAAATCCTCTCCAAACAGTTGGGCACCGACACTTATGACTACCTCACGATGGAGTGGTATCGGATGCCTAAGAAACTGAAGAAGGGGCATTGGAGTGAGCCTTATTGCGACACGGGAGGCGGCGAGATGACGATGACCACTTACAGTTATCCGCTGACTGACAAGAAGGGGAATGTCTATGCTGTCGTGACTGCTGACGTGTCGCTCGACTGGTTGTCGGAGATGATGGATTCGCTGAAATATTATGAAAAGTCTTATTGCTTCATCCTCTCCAGGGATGGCACTTATCTGGCTCACCCTGTCAAGAAATCGGTGCTGGCCGAGACGGTTTTCGAGGCTGCAAAGAAACTGAACAATGACGATTTGGCAAAGATTGGCAAGGAGATGACGGGCGGAAAGATGGACATGAAGCGTTTCCATTCCCCTCATCTGGGTCATTCGTTCATCTTTTACAAGCCGATTGTCCGCACGGGGTGGTCGATGGCGATTGTATGCAGTGCGGAGGAGTTCTTCAGGAGTGCTACCAATGCAGGTTTCTTTGTGGCGGCTCTCATCCTGATCATGCTAGTGATTCTTGCCTTCGTTCTGAAGATTGGCGTGCGACGCCTCACTTTGCCACTGACGCAGTTCACCCAAGCCGTGAACGAGGTGGCAAATGGCAACCTACAAGCCAAACTGCCTCCTGTGCGCTCGAAGGACGAGATGCTGAGACTGCACAACTCGTTTGTCACCATGCAACACTCACTGGAGCTGCAGATGGAGGAACTGAAGCAGGTGAATGAGCAGAAGGGACGCATTGAGAGTGAACTGAAAATTGCCAGCAACATCCAGCGGGCTATGCTGCCGAAGATATTCCCTCCCTACCCTGACCGCGACGACATCGACATATACGGACAACAGACTCCTGCCAAGGCGGTGGGAGGTGACCTCTTCGACTTCTACATCCGCGACGAGAAACTGTTCTTCTGCATCGGCGACGTGTCGGGCAAGGGTATTCCTGCATCACTGGTCATGGCGGTGGCGCGTTCGCTCTTCCGCACCCTCTCGATGCACGAACCACACCCTAACCGCATCATTTCGCAGATGAATGACCGCATGGCTGAGGATAATGAACTGAATATGTTCGTCACTCTCTTCATCGGTGTGCTCGACCTACCTACAGGACGGTTGCGCTACTGCAATGCCGGACATAACGCTCCGCTCTTGCTCAACGAGGCGGAGAATGTGAAGGAGAAGACGTTCCTCCCTTGTGACAGCAACCTCCCCATCGGCATCATGGGCGGATGGAAGTTCACGCTGCAAGAGACGAACATCACTCCTGGCACCACGATTTTCCTCTACACCGATGGACTCACTGAGGCTGAAAACATGGAGCATGAGTTGTTTGGAGAGGAACGGATGATTGATGCGGTGCCGTTCACTTCTAATTCGCAGGACATCACGGAACGTGTGGTGGAGGCTGTGCAGGACTTCACTGGTGAAGCGGAACAAAGCGATGACCTGACCATGCTGACCGTCCGCTACATCAGGCCCGACCAGAACTTGCGCTTTAAGCAAGAAATCACACTGACCAACGATGTCAGCCAAGTGCCGCAACTCACGGACTTTGTGGATCTGGTATGCGAAAAGGTGAACTTCGATGCTGCCACCACCATGCAGATGAATCTTGCAATGGAGGAGGCTGTGGTGAACGTGATGAACTATGCCTATCCTGAAGGTACGACGGGAGACATTCATATTGTGGCTGCCGCAAACGACAAATGTCTCAAGTTCATCATCAGCGACAACGGCATTCCGTTTGACCCGACTATGCGCAAGGAGGTGGACACGACGCTCTCTGCGGAGGAACGACCCATCGGCGGTCTTGGCATCCACCTCGTCACACAACTCATGGACAGCATCAACTATGAGCGCAAGGACAACATGAATGTCCTGACACTGCGGAAAAAGTTGAGAGTTGAGAGTTGAGAGTTAAGGGGTTAGAGGTTAGAGTTTAGAATAAAAATGGAAGATATTATTTTTTGTGGATTAAATCTTGGTGCTTGGGTGACTATCGTCACTGTACTGAGTATGTTTGCGACTCTTCTTCTCACGAAGTTGCGTGAGGATATTGCATTTTTGGGCGTTATCGCCATTCTGCTACTGACTGGCGTGCTGGACACGAAGGAGGCTCTGAGCGGCTTCTCATCGGGCTCAGTGGTGGTCATCGGTGTGCTTTTTGCTGTGTTGGCTGGACTGGTGCATACGGGCGTGTTGCAATGGATTGTCCGCTACTTGCTGGGAACACCGAAGAACTATTCGGCAGCAGTGGTCAGACTGATGTTGCCTGTTGCAGCACTCAGTTCTATATTGAGCAACACAACGGTGGTGGCACTCTTTGTAGGCATCGTGAAGGTATGGGCAAAGAAACTGCAAACGGCACCTTCTAAACTGTTGATACCATTGAGTTACGCTTCTGGTCTTGGTGGTGTGTGTACCCTCATCGGAACTCCTCCTAACTTGATTATATCGGGACTTTACGCTACAGACACAGGAGAGCATTTGAATATCTTTGCAACAACGATACCAGGTTTGGCTTGTCTGTTTGTGGGCGTGTTGTCGGTGCTGGCAATGCATAAGTTACTGCCAGAACGTCGCAGTGCAGACGAATCATTTGAGCATACGGAAGATTACACTGTGGAACTTCTGATACCAGCCGACTGCCGCCATATCGGAGAAACGGTGGAGGATGCAAAACTGAATACAGTGGAAGGTGGACAATTGATTGAGATTATACGCTTCGACCGCGAAGTCATTTCACCTGTACCTGCCGATGAATACCTAATGGGTGGTGACCGCCTGGTATTTGCCGGACGTGTGGAAGAAATTCTCAACTTGCGTAAAAGCCACGGTTTGGTAAATGCAGATCACCCTGTGTTCACGGTGGACGAACTTGACAAGAAACGCCTATTACGCACGGCTTATATCATGCAGGGATGTGAATTGGCTGGAAAGCGTTTGTCGGAAACAACGCTGGAGCATGATTACCAATTCACATTGGTGGCTGTGGCAAGACAGGGGGAACGAATCAGAAAGAGTCCACGCGACATCGAGTTGCGCGCAGGTGACTCGCTGTTGATTGAAAGTACACGAGGAGCGAAAAATACTGTAATAATACGAGGACTGCAATTTTTCGAATCTTCTTCGTTAATTCCCAACATAGGAAGCAAAACATTGGTTTCAAGCCTTATCATGCTGGCAATGATCGTACTGTCAAGCCTTGAAATCATGCCACTTCTGCAAAGTGCCATGCTGGCAGCCTTTGCCATGTTGGTGTTCCGTTGCTGCACACCTACGCAGGCAATGAAAGCCATCGACTGGAACATTCTGATGATTTTTGCAGGTAGCGTGGTCATTGGTACAGCCATTCAGAAGACGGGTATTGCTGAAGCCATGGCAAATGGCATGATGTCTGCCTGTGGGGACACCCCCCTTTTGGTGATGACCATGATGTGTGTTGCCAGCACATTCCTCACCGAATTTATCTCCAACACTGCCGCTGGTGCCATCTTCTACCCGATTGTCTATCAAGCAGCGGTGTCAATGGGTGTCAATCCTCTCCCCTTCATCATCTCGTTGATGATTGCGGTATCGAGCAGTTTTGCCACTCCTATCGGCTCACCTACTCATATGCTTGTCTATGGTCCTGGTGGCTACCGTTTCTCTGACTTCCTGAAGATTGGCATCTGGATGAACTTCATCATCCTTGCGGTCAACCTGCTCGTGGTCAACCTCATTTATTCTCTCTGAGAATGAGGAAGGCGCTGCGCTAAATGACAAATGAACGTTAGGGTTAAGGTTAAAAAAATTTAGTTTTATCAATAATAATCATTAAACAAAAGAAGTAATTATGAAAACGACAATTAAAGAAGAGAACAACAACCAAGTTGTCTATTTCGAGGGCCGTCTTGACACGTCGGCTTCCTCACAAGTACAAGTGGATGTGCAACCCGTCATGGACAATGTGAAGAGTGACATCATCCTCGACTGCAACAAACTGGAATACATTTCCTCCAGCGGCTTGCGCATCTTCCTCGGCATCCTGAAAAGTGCCAAGGCAAGCGGCAAGCACGTGTATATCCAGGGACTCAACAACGAGTTGCGCCAGGTGTTCACGATGACGGGCTTCATCAACTTGTTTGAATTCAAATAAAGAATACGAAGAGAGAAGTATGAAAAAAGGGAGGCTAAGTTTTTATGCTTAGCCTCCTTTTCTTATTGGAACCACTCTTCCGCTTTCGCAATCGTGTCGAGTTTGCCCACGTCGAGCAGTTGGAGTTGTGGGTCGAAATGACAATGGATGGGAACTTTGTCACAGATGGAGAGGTAGAAGTCGATGATGGAGAACTTACCTTGCCAAGTGTTCATGAATGGTAGAAGGGAAGGAAAGAAGACTTGAATACCTGCAAAAGCATGCTTCTTTAGTGCTGAATGCTGCTGAAAATAGGTGCTGTCGCCATCATGCTCCAACAATTCAGGATGGGGGGACTTCACTTGTCCTGTTGCCATGTTGACCCACCCAACCAGGCATTCATCGGTGTCGAATAGCAGATAGCGCTGTGTCTTACGGTCAGACACGAGGAGGGTGGTTGCAGTGGCGGTGTTATAGAGGGAGAGAAGGTCGGCATTGGAAAGAATATCGACGTTGTGAACGAGAATGGGGTCAGCATTGGGAAAGAGGCATGCGGCTTTCTTCAGTCCCCCACCCGTTTCGAGGAGCATATCGGTTTCGTCGCTAAACTGGATGTCGATGCCGAAATGGTTGCTGGCTTCGACGAAGTCGATGATTTGCTGGGCAAAATGATGCACGTTGATGACGATATGGTCAACACCGATGGTTTTCAATTTCTCGATGAGGATTTGCACGAGAGGCTTGCCGTGGATGGGCACCATTGCTTTAGGCATGGTGTCGGTAAGGGGTTTGAGACGAGTGCCGAGACCGGCTGCAAAGATGAGTGCGTTCATGGAGTTGAGGGTTGAGGGTTTAGGGTTGAGAGTTGAGGGTTAGGAGTTGAGTGGTGTTTTGTTCGCGATGGCAGATGTGGACTTCTACGCCGAACTTCTGATGGATGTGTTCTGCCACGTGTTGGGCTGAATAGACGGAACGGTGACGACCGCCTGTGCAACCAAAGGAGATTTGCAGATTGGTGAAGCCACGCTCAATGAAACGTGCCACATGGAAATCGACGATTTTGTAAACGCTGTCGAGAAAGGTGAGGATTTCACCATCGGTTTCGAGAAAGTCGATGACGGGTTGGTCGAGCCCTGTGAGAGGTTTGTATTCGTCGTAGCGACCTGGATTGTGGGTGCTGCGGCAGTCGAAGACGTAACCTCCTCCGTTGCCCGATTCGTCGGCTGGAATGCCCTTTTTGAAAGAGAAGGAGAAGACACGGACGATGAGAGGGGCTTTCTTTTCGGAAAGATAAGTCGAGTCTTTACCCAAATAAGTCGCCACCTTTTCTTTCTTGGCGGCTTCGGCTGCCCTACTCTTTTCTTCCTGCTCGTTTTGAACGATAAGGGTTTGAGCGACTTCCTCCAGATAGGGATAAGCGTTGCTGGTGCCCAAAGCAAGTTCTTGCTGCAAATTGCGGATGGCGAGTGGGATGCTGTTGATGAAGTATCCCTTCTTTTCCCACAACCCTCGGTAGCCGTAGGCTCCAAGCACTTGCAGGATGCGGAAAAGGACGAAGAGATGCAAACGCTGCATGAAGGCTTGCTTTGACACTGATTTGTATGGTTGCAATGCTGACAAATAGTCATCAATCAGCAAGTTACGAACCTCGTCGGAGAACTTGGCTGAGGATTGCCAAAGGAAGGAAGCCACATCGTAATAGATGGGGCCTCGGCGACCACCCTGGAAATCGATGAAATAGGGTGTGCCGTCTTTCAGCATGACGTTGCGAGACTGAAAATCGCGATAGAGGAAGGTGTCGTCATGCTCCACCAACAGGTCGGCGACCAGATGCTCAAAGTCTTGCTGCAGCCTGTACTCGTTGAACTCGATGCCCCGTAGTTTGAGGAAACAATACTTGAAGTAATTGAGGTCGAACATGATGCTCTCGCTGTCCATCTCCTGCTGTGGGTAGCAATGGGAAAAGATGCTTCTGAGCGACGGGTGTACCACAGGGGCGAACTGCAGCTGCGGCAACATACGGATGGTATGACGAAGCAAGAGCATTTCCTCTTCGCTGTATGCCCCCCCCCGTTCTCTTCCTGCGGCAATAGCTGCATAGAGAGACTGGTCTCCCAAGTCGTCCTGCAAATAGACCATCCCATCGTCCGACACAGCCAATACCGATGGCACTGGCAGACCAACAGTAGAGAAAGAATTGGCGAGCGAGACGAATGCATCGTTCTCTTCTTTGCTTGTACCGATGACGGCGATCAAAGTCTCAGTACCGTGGCTTAAACGAAAGTACTGCCTGTTGCTGCCCGCTGCCGACAATGGGACAATGCTGTCGGGTCCGTAGCTCCTGAGTTTCTTATATAAGTATGTGATTCGTTCCATATCAACCTCTTTCACTTTTCTTCTCAGTCTTTACGTTTCCAGATACTCATCACCTTGCCATAGACAGCGATGATGTTGAAGATGCTCACAATGACCAGCAGCACCAAACCGACACAGAGTGCAGGCAGGATGCCTGGCACTTCGAGGTCGGGGAAGAAGTTTTGGAACATCTCCAGATAGATGCTTCTGACCACCAACATGACTGCCACTGCAAGAAGGAGTACAAGCACGTTCAGCCCCACGGTCAATGCCTGATAGGGGAAAGACACCTTGGTTGGTGAATAGCCGATGAGGAGAAGGTTTTCAAGTTTGGTGCTGTTCTTCTGCACTAAGAGGAAGACGCTGAGCATCAGGATGTAGATGGAAAGGATGCTGATGACAATGCCTACCGCCATGACAATGCTGACAATGATGCGCAGAATGTAGGTAGTCTTCGAGGCATCGAGCTTGTCCTCGTCGGTCTCATAGTCGTGCGCTTGCAGATAGCTTGTAATGCGCTCATCGGTGGGGTTATTCACCTCAACAATGAGGCGCGTGGGCTCTTTGGCTTCGTCGCCGTTGGCATATTGCTGATTGGCCCACTGCATGAACTGCTCTGGCACAAGGATGGTGTTGAGGCGAGATGAGAAACCTACAATGCGACCATCGAAATCGCCATGCCCTCCGTTGCCTTCAATTTGTATCTGCAACTTCATCGCACCCAAAATGCCCTCACTAAGTTTCGGCAAGCCCTTGCCCTGCGCATAACCGAAATTGTAGAGGTCGAGGTAGTTCTTGGGCAGGATGATGGGGATGTCACTGCTGCCCTCCCTATAGTGCCACGCATCGCTCTCCACATCAACAAAGTCGTCGGGAACGCTCTCGAAGAACATCTCGGTGGAGAAACTGACGAAGCCCTCTACATTGAACCTGGCGCGCACATTGAAAGAACTGGGCGTAAAAGCTCCCATGCGTTCCACAAAATCTTCGGCCGCCAAGTTGTCAATGTCGGTTTGACTGAAGGTGCTCTGGGCACCTGTTAAGCCTGAAAATGCACCAATCTTCTTGTTGACAATCAGATAGTCAGCTTTCATAAAGCTGTCCTCGCTGTCGAGTGCCTTATAGTCGTTGTAAAACTGCACACCTAACAAGATGGTGGCTACCCCTACCAAGTTGGCAAAGAAAAAGCCAACGAATTGAGGGATGCTGATGTGCTGCCTTAAAAGTTTCCAAACTAAATTCATCTTCTACCCAATCATTTATAATTTAAACACTTGCTCGTAGGGCAGTTCCATGTGTTTACCTATGCTCGTGGCGATGATGCCCGCTCCCTGCCGCTTGGCTTCAGCGGTCATTATACGTCCCATAATTTCGGAGTTGGTGTCGTCGAGGTGACTGATGGGTTCATCGACGAAAAGGAAATCGAAAGGTTGGCATAGGGCACGAATGAGAGCCACTCGCTGCTGCTGTCCAAAGGACATCCGCCCCACTTTAGCATCCTGCTTGTCAGTAATGCCCAACATCTCAAACCACTCCTCAATTTGCTTTTTCTTCTGGAAGCCCGTCAGCTTATTCTTTATTTGCACATTCTCCCATGCCGTCAGTTCGGGAAACAGACGTAGCTCTTGCCACAAGAGAGCGATGTGGCGTTTGCGGATTTCAGTCCACTTGCCCACAGCATATTGGCTGATGTCTTCGCCATCGAAAAGGATCTGCCCCTGATAGTCATGACGATAGCCAAAAATGTAGCTGCACAACGACGACTTGCCTGTGCCCGAATTGGCCTCAACCAAATAGAGTCCGCCCTTCTCGAACGTCACTTTCTGTTGCCAGATGTCGCTCATGATATCAGAACGACTCAAAAACACATTCGGAAGGGTATCAATCAGTTGTATCTTATTCATTGAAGTATTTGTTTCAAGAAATTTTCATTCTTGTTTTTCGATTCTATCACAACCACGCCCTCTTCTACCGACGAGAGTTTCCAATAGAGTGCGTCGATTTTGAAGAAGCCGTCCCACATCTGCATGACAAGTGCTACATTTGACGACTGACTCAAGCCCTTGGCGAGTTTGGCCCAGTCAACAAACAAAAACAGGCGGCTGTCTTCAATTTGTTCCCTGTAGGCCTTGAGCTTGGCATCTGCCGAGTTCTCCGCACGTTCTACGGCTCGAGGAGTTGCCCAGTAAAGATCTTTGTCACGCACACCCCAACGGTAAGTCTGCCCGTCAAGCATGAGTTGATATTGCTGCGGCTCCAGTTCTTTCATCTCGATGCCATAATCTTTCTGACTCAGCTTCCAGTCATTCACATCGGCCAGGAAATCGGTGTTGTTTAACTCAGCTTGGAGCACGTAATCCACCTTCTCCGTATCGAGCAAGGGCAATTCCATCGAAACATCTCCATCCATCGCCTTCAGCATCTGCTCCACACCCACAGCACGTTCCGTGGCAAACAACATGGTCTTCAGTTCTTTGTTCTCTTTGATTTTTTCAAGCAGCCACTCTCCTTTCACACCTGCCCCTATCCATATAGCAGCATCATCTGAGACTTTGTCAAGATAACGGCCATTCATCTTCTTCAGGTTGGCATTAGCTTCATCTATCAGATGCTGCGCATCCTTTGTCTTGGCAAACAACTTACCCATGATTCTTGCCTCGCCTTGAGCAAAATCGAGACTCGCCAAAGCCTCCACATCTTTATATACAGAAGAAGGAAGCACCCCTCCTGCCATCTTCAGGCTTTCGATTATTTGGGCTGACATGACATACATTACCGCATCCTTCTCCTCTTCGTTCAGACGGCCGAACGCCTCTGTGCTAACGAAACTGTCGCTTTCTTTCAAAGCCGTCAGTTCGCGAGCCATACGGCTGATGGTCGTGTTTTTTCCCTTCATCGAAGCCAACATCAGGAAGGTGGTTCCGTCATAGGAATAATAGATGTCGTCAATTAATGTTCCACACATCCAATGATCCTTTTCTTGGGGTTTAGATGCCAAGCCCTGCTTGTTAAGCAACAAGAGGAAATCCTTCACATGGTCTTCGTCACTCACCTTCATGGTCATACCCATCGTCTCGTCGGCCATCATGAAGAAGTAGAGTGGCATGCTAAAGTCTATGCCTATCTTCATCGGGTCGGCTACATATTCTTTCACGCTCTTCATGTCCTTACCACTCACTACAGCACCCAGAGAACCATCCAGTTCCTTCATCCACTTCGAGTTCTTAAAGTCGGACTTCTCTGCGATGGACTTCATGTCCACTTTCACCACCAATGAAGCGTTGGCAGGTATCACATTCTGATAATCAGCGTTCGTACACGAGCACAATGCCAGCACAACCATCACCAGTGCTGAAATGAATTGAAACTTTTTCATCTTGTGTCTTTATTGATTGATTAAGTTCATAATATGTACAGCCACCAGAGCTGCTGTTTCAGTGCGCAACCGGCTCATTCCAAGTGTCACACTCTGAAAACCCTTTGCCTCAGCCAGTTTCACCTCGTCAATAGAGAAATCGCCTTCAGGACCGACCAACACCAACACACTCTCTCCTCGTCTGATGGCATCTTTAAGCATCACCTTCTCTCCCAAACCTTCTTCCTCATGACAATGACAAATGAACTTCTGCATCCGTATTCCATTTGCTTTTTCCCGTTCCTCCATCTTAAGCAAAAAAGTCTGGAAGTTCATCATCTCGTTCAGCACAGGCATCCAAGCCTTGTGGCTCTGTTTCATGGCCGACACAAGAATCTTCTCCACTCGCTCTGTCTTGATGACCACACGTTCAGACCACTGACACTTCAAGAAGGTCAATTCATCAAAACCTATTTCCGTAGCCTTCTCTGCCAGCCATTCCGTCCGGTCCATATTCTTTGTAGGAGCCATGGCCAAATGCAAATGGGGCAACCACTGACGTTCTTGAGGTAATATCTCTTCTATGCGGTAAAGGCAACGCTTTTTGGTTGCTTCGGTCACAACAGCGCGAAAGAAGGTGCCCATGCCGTCCATCAGCATCATCTCATCACCCATCTGCATGCGCAAGACACGAACGGCGTGCTGAGCCTCTTCGTCTGGAAGTTCTGACATGCTACCGGCATCGGGTACATAGAAATAACGAACCTCTTTCATTTTCCAACTCTTGCATAAGCCGGCAGGTCGATGGAGGCAAAGTCCTTGTCAAGGTATTTGAAGTAACCCGTGATACCTATCATTGCCGCATTATCTGTCGTGTAAGAAAATTTAGGAATGAAGATTTTCCAATGATAACGCTTAGCATGATCGCGGAAAGCATTGCGCAAACCGTTGTTAGCACTCACGCCGCCTGCCACAGCCACCTGCTTGATGCCCGTGTCCTTCACAGCCTTACGCAGTTTCTTCATCAGAATATCCACAATGGTCTTCTCCAATGATGCCGCCAAATCCTCCTTGTGATGCTCAACGAAGTCAGGGTCTTCCTTCACCCAATCACGCAGATGGTAGAGGAACGAGGTTTTCAGACCCGAGAAGCTGTAGTCGTAACCAGCAATGTCTGGTTTTGCAAATTCGAACGCTTCGGGATTGCCTTGACGTGCAAGTTTGTCGATGATAGGACCGCCAGGGTAACCCAAGCCCATCACCTTCGAACACTTGTCAATCGCCTCGCCAGCCGCATCGTCGATGGTTTGCCCCAAAATCTCCATATCCTTATACGAGTTTACCTTCACAATCTGACTGTTTCCGCCACTGACCAAAAGGCACAAATAGGGAAATGTCGGCTGATTATGGTCTTCTTCGCTCTCACGAATGAAGTGCGCCAAAACATGCCCCTGCAAGTGGTTCACGTCAATCATTGGAATGCCCAGACTCCGAGCAAAGCCCTTGGCAAAGCTGACACCCACCAGAAGGCTTCCCATCAACCCTGGACCCCGTGTAAAGGCGATGGCATTGAGATCATCCTTAGTGATACCGGCCCGTTTTATGGCTGCATCCACCACTGGCACTATGTTCTGCTGGTGGGCTCGCGATGCCAATTCTGGCACCACACCGCCATATTCTTCGTGTACGGCTTGCGAAGCGGTCACATTGCTCAGCAAGATGCCATCACGCAACACAGCCGCACTTGTGTCGTCGCACGAACTTTCTATTGCAAGTATATACATAATTCTGAATAAGGAATTAGGGATGATGAGTTAGGAATGAGGAATTAATACGTCAGTATTTCCAGTCCTTCCTCCTTCATCAGGTAGGTATGTTCCCACTGTGCAGAGTCGCTGTAGTCATCGGTCACCACCGTCCAGTCATCATCGCTATCCACAAACACCTTCCAGTCACCCGCGTTAATCATCGGTTCAATGGTGAACACCATTCCTGGCACCAATAGCATACCCGTGCCTTTCTTGCCCCAATGTTCCATGTCGGGGTCTTCGTGAAACTTGTTGCCCACACCATGACCACACAGGTCACGCACCACCGTATAGCCGTTCTTGTGAGCATGCTTCGTGATGGCAGCCGCCTGGTCACCTACAAACGTGTATGGCTTGCAGGCATCAGCACCAATCTCCATGCACTCTTTAGCCACCTGCACCAAGCGTTCACGCTCAGGAGAGGTCTTGCCAATGATGAACATACGACTGGCATCAGCAAAATAGCCATCCAGAATCGTAGTACAATCCACATTGATGATGTCGCCCTCCTCCAGCACATCCTCTTCAGAAGGAATGCCGTGACACACCACCTCATTGATGCTGGTGCAGCAACTCTTCGGGAACCCCTCATAGTTGAGCGGAGCAGGGATGCCCCCATGCTTTGTCGTAAAGTCATACACCAACTGGTCAATCTCAAGGGTCGTCATGCCCTCATGAATCTTCTCTGCCACAAGGTCAAGCACCCCCGTATTGAGCACCCCCGCCTTACGGATGCCCTCTATCTGTTCTGGAGTCTTAATTAATTCGCGTTTCGGCACCAGATGTCCCTTGTTTTGGAAATACAAAATCCTCTTATCCATCTCCGTCAGCGGCTGTCCGCTCCTCACGTGCCAATTTCTCGGTTGCTTCTTTATCAGTCCCATGTCATCATTCAATATCCATTTCGTACTGCAAAGTTACAACCTTTTTCGCACACACCGTACCAAAATCACCACATTCTTCAAATATTTTCTGATTTCATTTGTCCAAATCACTTTCTTTTACGAATTTTGCAGTCAGAATGAACAAAAAGGTAATAGATGAAAACATTGAAGACAGCAACCATCCTGCTCGCTTTCGTAGCGATGGCATGTACGGGCGAAAAGCAAGCCCCCGTGTCAGAACGCATCGTAGAAGATGTTGACCCCAAGACAGGTATCATTTCCTTGCGCAAATACACCTTAAGTGACACCATCACCGTAGGTGGCAAACTTTACAACTACTCTTGCACCTTCGAGCCTGTTGACTCAATGCCCGTGCTTATGAATCCACAAGGACTTGAATACCATGAAAGCCGCATCGGCATCAAGATCTGGCGCGATGACAACAAAGTGTTCAGCAAGACCTTCTACAAGAGCAACTTCTGCGACCACGTGCCTGACGAATTCTTGAAGACATCGACCCTTGTAGGTGTCAATTATAACTTCATGAAGCGTGACACCGACCATTCAGCCTTCTACTTCATCATTACGGTAGGAGACCCTGATGAGACCTCTGACAACATGGCATATCCACTTGAACTAAAAGTAGCAACCGACGGTTCCTTCACGGTCAAAAAAGCCGAAAACCTCGAAACCGAGCCTCTTCACCCTGGACTCAACATCGACCCTAGTGAAGATGCCGTGTAGAAGAATGAAACAAACAGCTTGAAACACGACAGGACACCATGAATTTGAAGCACATGAGATTGAAATAGTACAACAAAGAGAGGGGATGTACATTTTGGTATACATCCCCTCTCTTTGTTTTTGCGAGGAACTCCCCTACTCTGTTGATGCTGTGCGCAAAACAAGGGAGGTGATTTTCATCCCTTCGTTAAGGACTGCCACCCCTTTGAATTTCTTGATTTCACCAGCTGGTTTCTCGGCTTCGGCGGGTGTGCCACTTTCGGTGTCGAGTGTCTCGTGCGGGTTGCGAGAAAGGATTTCTTCTTCAAGCATGAACTGAACACTATACATGTTTCTGCCGTTCATGTCAATTTTTGTGATTTCAGCGCCTTTGACATTGAAAATGATAGTACGTCCAGATGAATGCATGTTTGACATGTAGGCATAGATGTCTTCAAGTTCTGGATCAGCCTTGCCAATATAGGAACTAATATCGCTGGCAAGTGTCATGGATATGGCTCCTTTGTCATTGTTGCCGAGAGCATCGAAGTGTACTGAGAGTGCTTCGCGCACAGTGGCTTTCTCATCAATAGAAAGTTCCACATTATCAAGTCCTGCAATCTGCCGGCGTGCTTCTGTGACATATTTGCCTTGGGAGAATTGTTCGATGTAGTGTTCGTAGGCTTCTCGGGTGTTAACCTCTTGGGCTTCGATGTATGAGAGAGAGTCGAGTTGCAGGTTGGCTTCGTTGAGGTAGAATCCGTCAGGATGCACATCTAGGAAATGACGTACAGCATCTAGCGATTTGAGTCCGTCGGCTGCCTGCCAATCGGCACGTTCTGCAAAAAAACGGTCGTTGAGTTCTTTGAGTTGCGAATAGTGGAAGGCATCGGAATTGTAGGTGTCGAAGTAATCATTGAGGGCTTCTCCGAGAGAGTCGAGTTGATGTTCGTTCTCGTAGCACATGATGCGATCATAAACTGTTCGTTCGTCTTCGTCTGTGCCGCCTCGGAAGAAAAGGTACCAGGCTGCTACACCTGCAAGAGCGACGATAAGGAGTGAAATGACGACGATTGTGCCCACTGCCGTGTTTTTGGCAGGTTGACCTAATGTAGGTTCACCAGCTGACAGCGGTGTGTCAAAATGGTTGCCGACTTGATGACCGACGGGACATCCACATTGTGGACATGATGCGGCTAAATCGCTGATTTCATGGCCGCATTCAGGACATTTGATAAGTGACATATTTATGTGTATAATGTTATTTCATATCAGATTATTGACAGTATCGCTGACTTCATCACCAGGCTGCTCGCCGCTACCTTGAAGCAGGGAGTCGAGTGTCAATTCTTCCCACTGAGTTGTGTCTTCGATGAGGGTATCGCTCGACTCCACTTCATAGATAGGTGGGATTGGTGCTTCCTCCACCAGCGAAACATCCTTTATGGTGTCGCCCGTACCTTCGAAGGCATGCATGACGGGGCGAGCATTTTTGTCGAACATGGCGACACCCGCAATGGCGATGGCGGACAAAACGAAGAAAATTGTGGTGGAATGCTTGACGAGTTTACTGTCCGACGGATAACGCCACGAAACGTAGAAATAGACACAGGCAAGCGTCATCCAAAAGATGCTGACCCAAGTAATGCCAAAGAGAAAACACTTGACTAGGATGCAGATGAAGACACTGGTCGCTACAACTAACCCCATGTCGGCATAGGAATTTCTGCGTTGCATTGAAGTGAAGAAATGTAATGAATAAACCTATTTTTGTTATTTTCTTGGCAAAATTAGAGATTATTGTCGGAATAACACTCAAAAGAAAGAGAAAAATGTTACCTTTGCACCTTGAATTTTAATAAAGGATAATGAAAAGGCATATCACATATTGCATCTACTTGTTTTTAGGAACAGTTTTCACCTCCCTTGCCATAGGATGCAATCCAAACACAAATTGGAACAATATTGAGTTCTATAATGTCGAGAAAATGGAGCAACTGACAGAAAAGCCAATCGAATCGGAAACGGAAGAAGATTCGGTGGACTTCGGTTTACTGCATGAGGCTGGAAACCGCGAACTGGACGTGAAGGTGGACATGCAGTTCTTAAAGACGGAAAATGTCGCCAACGAAAAGGTGTGCAACCTTATCAACGAACATTTAATAGAGTTGCTACTGAAGCAATCGAGCCAATTGAGCATCGATGAGGCTGTAGAACAATATATAGAGGATGTGAAGGCAGACTTTCGCAGCGATGAAATCGGCAATGCCTATCATGAACATCTGACGGGGCGTGCCGAATATGGGATGGAGAATGTCATCAACTACCGATTGCTGGAGGAGGTCTTCACTGGGGGAGCGCATCCCAGCCAACAGACAACCATCTTACGGTTTAACGCCCAAACGGGCGAGTTCATCACGCTCGACCAAGTGTTCCCCACCCTCAACCAATCCCTTTTGCAGGAGAGACTTCTTGTTAAACTGATGAAGGATCAGAATGCACACTCGATGGAGGAATTGCACAAGAAGGGCATTTTGGAGATGAGTAACATGTTCATCAGCAACAACTTTGCCCTACGCGATGACAGCATTGAATTTTACTACAACGAGTATGACATTGCACCTTATGCTTCTGGTGCCAACACCATCTGCCTGAGTTATGACGATGTGAAAGACATCATCAGCACTACATGGGAAAACCGTAAGTGAGTTTGAGCGTGTCCATCACAAAAAAGGAACGCACTTGTGAGATGTATGGGAAATCACCCAGTTTGTCGAGGATAAACTGCTGGTATTTCTGCATGCTGCTCACACACACTTTCAACAGATAGTCGCCATCGCCCGAGATGTTGTAGCACTCAGTCACTTCATTCCATGTGCCGACCGTCACGCAGAAATTATTGGCTATCTGCTTGTTTATTTGCTTCATGGACACATTACAGAAGACCATGAATCCTCGTTCCATCTTGTTAGCATCGAGCACAGCCACATAGCCCTTGATGTAGCCCATACGCTCCAAACGACGCTGGCGCTCATAAGTGGGAGTCACCGACAAGTGAATCTTCTGGGCTAACTCTTTTGTGGTCAGCCGGCTATTGTCTTGTAGAATGCGGAGAATCTGAATATCTATTGCATCCAGTTCATGAATGTTGGTTTCCATTGGGAGATTTATTAAATTTCTTCAGTTCTGTATAGAGTCGTTGGATAGGCAGCCCCATCACATTGAAATAGGAGCCTTCGATGCGGGTAACAGCCACAAAGCCAATCCACTCTTGAATGCCATAGGCTCCAGCTTTGTCAAACGGCTTGTATTCATCTACATAATAGGCTATCTCAGCATCGGTCAAAGCCACAAAATGCACATGAGAGGTAGAGGCAAACTGTACAGTCTTTTTCTTGGTGACAATCGATACCCCCGTTATCACCTCATGAGCATGACCAGAGAGTTCATGCAACATCAGCACCGCCTCTTCCCTATTTCTGGGCTTACCCAACACTTTCCCGTTGTCATACACGATGGTGTCTGCCGTGATTATCATCTCATCGTCTGCCATCGTCTGTTTGTATGCCTCAGCCTTCTTTCCCGAGATATACAAAGGGATTTCCTTTCCCTCCAAAGTGTCGGGAAAACTCTCGTCAATGTCTTGCAGAGTTCTGACTTCGAAGTCGATACCCAACCCACCCAAGAGTTCCTTGCGGCGAGGAGAATTGCTGGCAAGAACGACCCTGTAGCCTTCTACCAACCGAAGGCTGTGCTGTTGTGCATCCATTTGTTTTGTGCTTTTAAGATTTGTTCTAAAATGTCACGAGCACACCCTTGCCCCCCATTCTTATGGGAGATATAAGCACACACCGTCTTGATTTCAGGGGCTGCATCTGCTGGACAGCAAGGTAATCCGCACTGCAATAGCACCTCGTAGTCTGGGATATCGTCGCCCACATAGGCAATCTCCTCGTCCTTGAGGTTGTATTTCTCCTTCAGTTCGTGATAAGTGGAGATTTTAACCGCAGCTCCGAGAATGATGTCTTTCAATCCAAGACTCTCGTAACGGATGCGTATAGCCTCTGTTCTGCCGCCTGTAATAATGGCGAGGATAAGACCACACTTTACAGCATGTTGCATGGCATAGCCATCTTTGATGTTTACCGTACGCATGGGATCGCCGTTGGGATGTTGCGGAATCGTCTCGCATGACAGGACTCCATCAACATCAAAGAAAACGGCTCGTATTTGGGTTAAATCATAATTAATCATAGTTAATCAAGAGTTGGACGAAGTTAAAGGGAATGAAGAGTTAGGCGAACAAGATGGGTTAGAAAGGCAATGAATGCTCTGACTCATCAGATTATAGATTTTCTGCCAATCGGGAGTTGAAGCCAAGAGTTGGAGGTGCTTATCCATCACATTTGTGTCCCATCGCATAGCAGGCCCCGTCTGTGCCTCGCAAGGTGACATTGTGTAGAGTTTGGCTGCCGTTTCATCTATCAAAGGGAGCATCACGCTGAAAGGGATGTTGCCATGTTGCTTCAGCAACTGGGCACCCAGGCTGAAACAATGATTGGCAAAATTGCCACAAAAAACTGCTGCCAAATGTAGATACTCACGGCTCTCGCTGTTTAATTCATAGACTGTGTCGGAAATGGTTAAGCCGACTTTTTTCAACAATTGGACATCTCCTTCTGTCTCAGCCTCCACGAAACAAGGTATAACACTGAAATCAACCTCCTTCCCCTTCGAAAAAGTCTGCATCGGGTAGAAAACACCTTTGCGGCTGAAAGGCAACACGTCCATCGGAATACTGCCAGCCGTGTGAATCACCAATTTATCGACAAGCCTTTTTTGCAACGATTCCGCCACGCCAGAAAGGGCTGAATCTTTTACTGCAACAATATAAATATCAGCATTACAAGTAACATCTTCTAAAGTATCTGTATAGGTGCATTTTAACACCGATGCCAAGATTTTAGCAGATGCTTCCGTGCGGCTATATACCTGCACGATTTCGTGTCCGGCATGAAACAATGCTTTTCCCAGATTAGTGGCAAGATTACCTGCTCCTATCAGTACGATTCTCATATAAGAATTTTTAATATTCCAATACCTCAATTTTCTTCGGGGAAAGGTCCCACATGCACATTTTCCCACTTTAAGCTGTCCTCGTCCTGGGGTTTTCGTTCGATGGCTGGATAACCAATGCCAATGATGCACTCAGCCGTTAGGTTCTCGGGGTATCGGAGCAAGAAACGGAGCACGTTGTCGGAAGGCTCGCCATTCTCCATAAAGCGGTTACGCACCTGACACCAGCAGGAACCAAGTCCCAAATCGGCAGCCTGATACTGCATGGTGACAGCAGCGAGGGAAGCATCTTCACACCATGCGTCGGTCACCTCACGGTCACCTAGCACAACGATAGCCACTTTCGCACCTGCGATGAACTGACTGCCCATCGATCGGCACAACGAAATCTTCTCGAGCAAACTCTTGTCATCCACCACCACAAAGTGCCAAGCACGGGTGCCCTTGCTGGTGGGGGACATCAAAGCAGCACGAAGAATCGTCTGTAAATCCTCGGCCTTGATTTCCTCATCCGTAAATTTACGGATGCTACGGCGCTTCTGCACCAAATCCTTGAAATTTTCCATTGTTTTCGTCTTTTTATGATTGAAAATTTGTGTAAAGTTATAAAACTTTCCTCATCCGGGAAGAATTTTCGGGAGATATTTCTTATCTTTGCAAAGATATTTAAGAATAAATAGGAACATGGAGCCTAAAAGAAGGCATTTAGATTGACATTTTTACCACAAACAGGTGAAAAAACAAACGATTTAACTAAGTAAACAAACAGAACGAGAAAATATGACTAAGAAAGGGATGCCCAAATGGATTTGGGGCGTATTATGCAGTCTTGCAGTAGCGATAATGGTAGTTGCATGGCGGGTGTACAACAGCGGTTTCAAACTCCAGAATACCACCTACTTGTATGTTGACGCAGACGACAACGTCGATTCCATCAGCCAAAAGATTGAAAGTCAGACAGCCCCAGAAAGCATGAGAGTATTTCATCTGTTCGCAGGGCTGCTAAACCTGAAAGACCGCATCCGTACAGGACGCTACGAGGTGAGCCCGCAGCACACAATGCTCAACCTCATCCGCGACATACGCAATCACCATGAAAAGCCAATCATGTTGGTTGTCCCCTCCACCCGAACAATGGATGCGATGGCAGGGAAATTGGCGAACCAACTGATGCTTGACTCTGCCAGCATTGAGCAATATTTAAAGGATGAGGGAAACATCAAGGCTTTGGGCTACACGAAGGAGACATTGCCAGGTCTGTTCATCCCCAACACATACGAAGTGTACTGGGACGTAAGTATTCCCAAACTGATGGAACGTATGCAAAAGGAGAACGCTGCATTCTGGAATAAGGAACGTATGAACAAGCTACAAGAAGTGAGCCAATATGCCGGCGAGGAGATGACGAAGGAGAAGGTCATCACACTGGCTTCCATCGTGGATAGCGAAACCGCTGACGACGGCGAAAAGCCCACCATTGCAGCACTCTACATGAACCGTATGCGTAAACCAATGGCATTGCAAAGCGATCCGACTGTCATTTTTGCTGTAGGTGACTTTTCCATCCGAAGAGTGTTGCACGAACATTTGAAAGTTGAGTCTCCTTACAACACCTACCGCAACTTAGGTTTACCTCCAGGGCCTATTCGTGTGCCCAGCATTGCAGGCATTGATGCGGTACTGAACCACGACAAGAACGACTACATCTATATGTGTGCAAAAGAAGACTTTTCGGGCACTCACAACTATGCCGTCTCCTATGGAGAGCATCTGCGTAACGCTGCCCGCTACACGAAAGCACTGAACGAGAGGGGCATACGCCGATAAGACGAAGGGTTGAGGGGTAAGAGTTAAGGGGTGAGAGTTGAGAGTTGAGAGTTTGGGGGTGAGAGTTTTTGTTCAGATTAGCATATATGGAAAAATTGATGAAAAGACTAGTTTTACCGCTACTGCTGATGGCTGTGACCATCGCGTCAGCCCAGCAGAGACAGAGAGAGTACACACCATCGCCCGTAGCAGGCACTGCTTGGAATGAACCAGGAAATGCCAATCCCTTCATTCCAGGTTATTTCGCCGACCCTACCATCAGGAAGTTTGGCGACATCTACTACTTATATGCCACCACCGACGGAACAGGCAACGGATACGGCCCCGCCCAAGTGTGGGTGAGCAAGGACTTCATCAACTGGAAAAACATCGTCATGAACTGGCCGACCACCGAAGTGGTGTGGGCACCCGATGTGGTACAGATGCCCAACGGTAAATACCGCTACTTCTACTGCGAGCCCTGTAACATCAACATTGGTGAAAGCGACACCCCTATCGGTCCCTGGCACAACATCCTCGGCGATAAAGATGGAGTCCACGGAATGGATGCCGTAATGGTGCCAGACCGTTACGTGCATAATGTAATAACCCTTGACCCGCAACTTTTCACAGATGAAGACAAGAGCCAATACCTCTATTTCACCACATGGGGCATTTACAACGGTTTTGGTTGCGGTGTAGCAAAACTCAAGGACGGAGATTTCGACCTCTCTGCCCTGTCAAGCCGTGTGGCAAAAGATGCTCGCCGATGGAATGAGAACACCCCCTTCCCTATTGCCGCTGACGAGTTCTTCACAGAAAAGCGTCTCATTCCCAACACGGAGCTGAAAGACATCTTTGAGGCTCCCTTCGTGTTTAAGAAAGACGGCATCTATTACTTCACCTATTCGTCTGGTTCATGCCACACTGACTCCTACCGTGTACAGTATGCCATTTCCACAGTCGGGCCTATGGGACCGTTTACCTATAAGGGGGAGTTGCTGACCACAAACGAGGACGGTACGATACATGGTCCTGGCCATCACTCCATCATCGAGACTGACGGCAAGTATTACATCGTTTATCACCGCCACAACAACCCGAATTCCATCCACGGCTTCAACCGTCAGGTGTGCATCGACGAACTAAAATTTGATGCTCAGGGCAACATCATCCCCATCGTTCCAACCCACAACGCGCAGAATGTCAACCTCTTCAAGGAGGCATCGAAATACAAGAACCTTGCTTGGGGAGCCAAAGTGACGGCTTCTTCCTATTATGACGATTGGTTCAAACCTGAATATGCTGTAGATGACAACAATGCGACTTTATGGAAGGCGAGAAGTACTAACTGGGACATGAACGGGCAGAGGGTTCCTCACGCTGAATGGATTCAAATAGACTTGGGCAAACCCATGAGGTTCAATGAGGTGTGGACGCAGTTTGAGTATGCCACGTTCTTCTATCAGTATAAGGTGGAGACTTCCCTCAACGGAAGGGATTGGTCTCTCTATGCTGACCGCACGGACAACACCCAACAGGGGTCGCCCATGATTGACAAGAAAGCGGTCAAGGCGCAATACGTCCGCATCAGCATCACCGACACGCAGAAAAACGGCCACATGCCTGCCATCTGGAACGTGAAGGTGTGGGCAAAAGCACCAACCCTGCCCAACACGGATGTGGAAAGCAACGATGGCTATCCGGGCATGCACAAGAAGGATGTGGAAGCCAACGAAAGAAAGGACATTTCTGCCATCATGAACTTCAATGCGGATGTGTTGGCTGAGAACAAAACACTACCCTTCGACGTGACAGAAGTGAACTTCGGCACCTTCGACCGCAACAGCGTGTCAATGACCTTCAAGGCAAACAAGCCCATTCGCGCCCGTGTGAAAGAGGGGAAGTGGGGCTTGTTCTTCAATGGCACCCAAAGACTTGTCAGCGAAAAGCCACTCTCCAACACCTATCGCTACAACGCCCCTTACACCATTGGAGCATGGGTGTTGAGCACTAAGGTGGGTGCCGTCTCCACCGTGGTATCCCTCTCCACCTCTCATGCCGACCTCGCCACAACGGAGTTCAGGCTGGGCACGAATCCTTCAGATGGACTCATCAACCACAACGGCTCTTTCGAGAGCAGCGGTGCGCCCAAGGAAATCAAAGATGGTGAAGGGAAATGGCAGTTCTGGGTCATCACTTTCGACGGATGGATGGAACGTGTCTATCTGAACGGCAAACAGATTAAAGAGAAGAACAATTTCCTGATGGTGCGCCCCGAAGGACACATCACGATTGGGGCTGACGGTTCTGGTTCCAACAATTTCATGGGATATATCAACACCATCGGCATCATCCCCTTTGCCCTTTCATCGGATGAGATTGAGCAAGTGTATAACCTCAGCAACCATTTCGACACTCCCTCCCTCGGCGACGACTTTGAGGAGATTGACCCCGACAGCAAGTTTGTCCTCTCGCCCGACATGAAACCTGTATTTGAGAAGAAAGAGGCGTTTACGCTTTCAGCCCCAAATGGCAATTTCAACAACGCACCATTGCTGAATGGTGGAGAGGTGTATCGGGAAGTGACAGGCGACTTCGCGATGATGGCAACGGTTGATGATATGGAGGGACTTGCTGCCCACAATGTGACAGGCTACAACGAAGGCGGCATCCTCATCTCCTCCCCTCTTGAGGGAGGTCGGGAGGGGACTACCTATTATCAGTTAGGAGCCTTTCCTCTCTACAGTTGTGGCAACATGCTCACCGTGCTCAGCGGTCATGACCGCCCACAGTTCCCCAACTACAAAGGTTACAACTTCGATCCCATCATGCAGTTCGAGCGTCGTGGCAACCAACTCTTCGCCCGCACCAGCAAGGACGGAAAGACATGGAGCAACATGCCTGGTTCACCCATCGAAGTGAACACACCTACCCTGAAAGTGGGTGCCTACCAAACCACCTACACAGAAAACACCTCGTGGGTGAAACTCAAAGATTTCATCATCTATCAGAAATAATTAACTAACACCTATTCATATTATTATATATGGCAATCTATCAAATCATCCTCAGGAGTTTGCTTTGTATCGGCATGATAGTGGCAGCAACGACGGCGATGGCACAACGCAAGGAAACTGTCTTGCGCGATGGCTGGAAGTTCTCACGCGGAGAAGGACTTGACACTATCGCCCCATCACAGAAAGACTACGACGACAAGAAGTGGCAAACAGTGCAAGTGCCTCACGACTGGGCAATTGCAGGTCCTTTCGACAAGGATATAGACAAACAAGTCGTCGCCATTGAGCAGAACGGTGAAAAGGAGGCGACTGAGAAGACAGGACGCACAGGTTCCCTTCCTTGGATTGGAGAAGGTTGGTACCGAACCACCTTCAATGTAGACAAGGAAAGTCAGCATGTTGTTCTCAACTTCGACGGAGCGATGGCAGAACCTGTCGTTTATGTGAATGGAAAGAAAGCTGGTGAATGGAGATATGGATACACACCATTCAATATTGATGTTACGCCTTTTGTGAACAAGGATGGTTCGTCCAACACATTAGCGGTGCACCTCCAGAACGTGGAAGAAAGCAGCCGCTGGTATCCCGGAGCTGGTCTCTACCGCCCTGTCACGCTGATTCAGACGGGAACGTCTCACTTCCGGGATTGGGGCATGAATGTAGAAACCAAAGAATGGAGATGGGCAGAGAATGCTGCCACCATCATTCTTTCTACAGACATCGAGAGTGACTACAACGCAAATTGCGTGGTACGTTTCTCCACACATGGCCAGACAATTGATGTGAAACCCATTTTCCCTAAGTACACTCGCTTGTATTCACATGGCAAGGCCATAAAGATGAACATCGTGGACATCGATGCACCAGCATGTGCCAATGCCACAGCAGAACTGACATTGAAAGATGTGAAATGCTGGTCACCAGAACACCCACAGCTTTATGACCTTACGGTTAGCATCATTGCAGATGGCGGCAAGGGAAAGGTGCTCGACACAAAGACCGTGAAGTACGGTATCAGAACTATCGAGGTGAATGCTGATGGTGGTTTCATGCTGAATGGAGAAACTCGTAAAATCAAGGGAGTCTGCCTGCATCATGACCTCGGCATGATCGGTTCAGCCGTCAACAAGGCCGCCCTCATTCGTCAGGTGGAACTGCTGAAGAGTATGGGATGTGACGCCATCCGTACCTCTCACAACATACCCTCACAGATGCAGATGGAAGTCTATGACTCACTCGGCATGATGGTGATGGCTGAGAGTTTCGACATGTGGCAGTGGCCTAAATGCAAGAACGGCTATAGTCGCTTTTACAAGGATTGGTGGCGACGCGACCTCCAGAACCTTGTCCTTGCCCATCGTCTCCACCCTTCCATCGTGATGTGGTCCATCGGCAATGAGATTTCAGAACAGGGAGCCAAGGAGGGTAACCGCATGACACGTGAGATGCAGGACCTCGTTCATAGCCTTGACAAGACCCGTCCCGTCACATCAGGCATGGACCGCATCGACAATGCCATCTCCTCCGGCTTTGCGCAAGTGCTTGACATTCCGGGCATCAACTACCGTACCCAAAGATACCATGCAGCATACGAAAAATTGCGTCACGGATTCATATTGGGCAGCGAAACAGCATCAACCATTTCCTCACGCGGAGTATATAAGTTCCCTGTTCAGCACACCGAAAACAAGGCATACGATGATGGTCAATGCTCCAGTTACGATATGGAAGCCTGCTGGTGGTCAAACATCCCTGAAGAAGACTGGCTTCTTCAAGATGAAATCCCCTGGGTGATTGGTGAATTTGTGTGGACGGGCTTCGACTATTTGGGCGAGCCCACACCATACGACGAATATTGGCCCAGTCGTTCTTCCTACTTCGGCATCTTCGACCTTGCAGGTCTTCCCAAAGACAGGTATTACCTCTATCGTTCCCGTTGGAACAAAGATGAAAAGACCATTCATCTTCTGCCCCATTGGACATTTCCCGGTCGTGAAGGAGAAGTGACGCCCGTCTATTGTTACACAAATTACCCCACTGCCGAACTTTTCGTTAACGGAAAGTCACAGGGCAAGATATCCAAGAGGACGGAAGTGAAGAAAGGTTCGGGCAAGGAAGACAAAATCTCGGATGTCAACGATCCTGCCATTGACCGCTACCGTCTACGCTGGAACAATGTGAAATATGAACCAGGCGAAATCAAAGTGGTGGTGTATGACGAGAATGGCAAAGAAGTCGGTGCCGAAACAGTCAGAACCGCAGGGGCAGCCTCTCGAATCCAGTTGACCGGTGACCTCGGTGCAGACATCAAACCTCTCAAAGCAGATGGCGAGGACATGACTTTCATCACTGTCAACATTCTCGACAAAGCTGGCAATCTTGTGCCCGACGCTTGTAATCCGATCCATGTGAGTGTCACTGGTACTGCACACTTCAAGGGAATCTGCAATGGAGATGCCACCAGCACAGAGGTCTTCACGAAGCCCACGATGAAAGCGTTCCACGGACAACTCGTCATCGGCATCCAAAACAACGGGAAACGAGGTGCTGCCACTGTTAATGTGACAAGCAAAGGTTTGAAGCCTGCCACCATCATAGTCAATAGTAAATAGTAAATTGTAAATTGTAAAATTACAGATAAAAAGATGAATTACGGTTATGTAAAAGTCGCATCAGCCATCCCTTCATTGAAGGTTGCTGACTGTTCGTACAACATCCAGCAAATCGAAAGCCTCATCATACAGGCTGAAGGCAAGGGTGTTGAAATCATCACATTCCCAGAATTGTGCATTAGCGGGTACACTTGTCAAGACCTTTTCGGGCAACAACTTCTGCTCGAGAAGTGTGAAGAAAGCCTTTACAAATTACTTGACTTCACCCGCTCCTTGCAGATTATCTCCATTGTCGGCATGCCTGTCATGGTTGGTTCTCAACTCATGAACTGCGCCATTGTGGTACAAGGGGGCAAGATTTTGGGTGTCGTGCCCAAGACCTACTTACCAAACTATAAAGAGTTCTATGAACAGCGTTGGTTTGCTCCATCGGCAGCCACCAACGACACACAGGTTCACCTCTGTGCACAAATGGTTCCCTTCGGACGCAATCTGCTTTTCCACACGCAGAAGACATGTTTCGGCATCGAAATCTGTGAAGACCTGTGGGCACCCGTTCCACCCAGCAGCGAACTGGCACTAAAGGGGGCAGAAATCATCTTCAACCTAAGTGCTTCCAATGAACTTATCGGCAAGAACCAGTACCTGCTTTCCCTCATCAGCCAACAGAGCGCACGTTGCATTGTTGGTTATGTCTATAGTTCCTGCGGCTTTGGCGAATCCACCCAAGATGTTGTATTTGCCGGCAATGCCCTCATCTACGAAAACGGTGCCCTCATTGCCCGTAGCAAACGTTTCTGCCTTGAAGAACAAATGGTCATCAGCGAGATTGACACAGAACGACTTCTCAATGAACGCCGTCATAACACCACCTTTAGCGAGAACATCCGACAGACCGATAAAAATGACCGAACCGACATCCAATGCCAAACGGTTAATCCCGCTTACGATTTCGAACTGACCCGTTGGGTCAATCCACACCCCTTCGTGCCCAGTGGCGCGGCACTTAATGAGCGTTGTGAAGAAATCTTCTCCATACAGACCTCTGCACTTGCCAAACGCATTGTACACACGAATGCTCGCAGCATCGTATTGGGCATCAGCGGTGGACTCGATTCAACTCTCGCCTTGCTCGTATGTGTCAAGACGATGGACTTGCTCCGACGCCCACGCAAAGAGGTCATCGGTATCACAATGCCTGGTTTCGGTACGACAGACCGTACCTACACAAATGCCATCTCTCTGATGCAATCGCTTGATATCACCATCAAGGAAATCAGCATCAAAGATGCTTGCATCCAACATTTCAAAGACATCGGTCACGACCCCGACAACCACGATGTGACTTATGAGAACAGTCAAGCCCGAGAGCGTACCCAGATTCTCATGGATGTAGCCAACCAATGCAACGGCTTCGTCGTCGGCACAGGCGACCTCTCCGAACTGGCCCTCGGATGGTGCACCTACAATGCCGACCACATGTCCAATTATGGCGTCAACTGCTCCATTCCCAAGACACTGGTCAAGCACCTCGTCAAGTGGGTTGCCCTCACCAGTATGGATGAGGCATCGAAAACAACCCTGCTCGACATCATCGAAACCCCGATTTCGCCCGAGCTCATCCCTGCCGATGAAAACGGCAACATCACACAAAAGACCGAAGACCTCGTAGGTCCCTACGAACTCCACGACTTCTTTCTCTATCACTTCCTGCGCCTCGGCTTCCGTCCTGCCAAGATTCTCTATCTGGCCGAGCAAGCCTTCATCAGGCAGACCTACAACGAAAGTACCGAACTCGGCATGGAAGTTGGCACCTACACCGAAGAGACCATCCAGAAGTGGCTCCGCACCTTCTGCCGCCGCTTCTTCACCCAGCAGTTCAAGCGGAGTTGTCTGCCCGACGGCCCCAAGGTCGGCTCAGTCAGCCTCTCACCCCGTGGCGACTGGCGCATGCCCACCGATGCCAGCAGCGCCGACTGGCTCTGCGACCTGGAATAAAAGGGGGGGCAAAAGAGTCTTCTTCGTTACCCCTAAATCGACATCGACGACATCGGTTTGCCGACATCGTCGACATCGACAGATCGACATCGACGATGTCGATTAAGAGGTAGTTGAAGTGGGAATTTTGATCTGCCCCCCTTTTTATACCCAATCCATTGACTCATACTCAAAAAAACTCTAATAAGATTTGCTTTTTTACTCGCTTAATCGTAACTTTGCAACACAAAACCTAAAGACAAAGACTTTGCGAAAATCGAGAGAAGAAACAATAATATGGCAAGCATGAATTTGCAGAATCCCTTACAACAAAAGAGAATAGAAGAGAGATACATAGAAAAACATTGATTGACTTCCAATCTTAATGTGTGGAAATACTTTGCATTCAAAGTATTCTGTATTTAAGACTGCATAAGTGTATGGAATGGCGTGATGTGCCTGCGATTCTGTCAATACGCAAATGAGAATTCGTCTTATTTCACTTTGCCTTTTTTCATTCTTAAAATCCCAACGTATTTTTGTAACTGTATCACTTTTATTTCGTACCTTTGCAAAAACTAAACAAATGAACAGACTTTATGCCTACAGTTGACGACAAGAAAGTGATTTTCTCGATGGTCGGAGTGAGCAAGACCATTCAGCAGAATCAGAAGCAAGTGCTCAAGAACATCTACCTCTCCTTCTTCTACGGTGCCAAGATTGGAATCGTGGGTCTGAACGGTGCGGGCAAATCGACGCTGATGAAGATTATTGCGGGCATCGACCAGCAGTATCAGGGTCAAGTGGTGTGGGCTCCGGGCTACTCGGTGGGCTACCTGCCGCAGGACCCGCCCCTGGACGAGGAGAAGACGGTGAAGGAGAATGTGATGGAGGGTGTGCAGCAGGTGTATGACGCGCTGGCCGAGTATGACCAGATTAACGAGAAGTTCGGACTGCCCGAATACTACGAAGACCCTGACAAGATGGAGAAACTCATGACTCGTCAGGCTGAACTGCAAGACATTATCGATGCCACCGATGCCTGGAACATGGACTCGAAACTGGAGCGCGCCATGGATGCCTTGCGCTGTCCCCCGGCCGACTGGTCTGTCAAGAACCTTTCGGGCGGCGAGCGTCGCCGTGTGGCCTTGTGCCGACTCTTGCTGCAGAAACCTGATGTGCTGCTGCTCGACGAGCCGACCAACCACCTCGATGCGGAGAGCATTGACTGGCTGGAGCAGCACTTGCAGCAGTATGAGGGCACGGTCATTGCAGTCACCCACGACCGCTATTTCCTTGACGATGTGTCGGAGTGGATTCTCGAACTCGACCGCGGCGAGGGCATTCCCTGGAAGGGCAACTACTCTTCGTGGCTGGAACAGAAGAGCAAACGCATGGAGCAGGAGGAGAAGACTGCCTCGAAACGGCGCAAGGCGCTGGAACGCGAGTTGGAATGGGTGCGCATGGCTCCGAAGGCACGACAGGCGAAGGGAAAGGCGCGTCTGAACTCTTACGACCGCATGCTGAACGAGGAGCAGAAGGAGAAGGAGGAGAAACTGGAAATCTTCATTCCCAACGGCCCACGTCTGGGCAACAAGGTCATTGAGGCTCAGCATGTGGCGAAGTCTTTCGGCGAAAAAGTACTCTATACCGACCTTAACTTCAACCTGCCGCCCAACGGCATCGTGGGGGTCATTGGTCCTAATGGTGTGGGCAAAACCACGCTCTTCCGCCTCATCATGGGTCTCGACACGGCCGATGCCGGCACGTTTGAGGTGGGTGAAACGGTCAAACTTGCCTATGTGGACCAGCAGCACAAGGACATCGACCCCGACAAAACGGTCTATCAGGCGGTGAGCGGCGGCAACGAGACTATCCGCATGGGAGGCAAGGACGTGAACGTCAGGGCCTATCTGAGCAAGTTCAACTTCAGTGGTGCCGACCAAGAGAAGAAGTGCAGTGTGCTCTCTGGCGGCGAAAGAAACCGTCTGCAACTGGCTCTCGCCCTGAAGCAGGAGGGTAATGTGCTGTTGCTCGACGAGCCGACCAACGACATCGATGTGAACACGCTCCGTGCCTTGGAGGAGGGTCTTGAGGCTTTTGCCGGCTGTGCCGTCGTCATCAGCCACGACCGCTGGTTCCTCGACCGCATCTGCACCCACATCCTCGCCTTCGAGGGCAACGGCGAGGTGTTCTACTTCGAGGGTTCCTACACCGACTACGAGGCCAACAAGGCCAAACGCCTGGGGCTGGAAGAACCCAAGCGCATCCGCTACAGAAAGTTGATGGACGAGTGACAGAAAACACGGTTCAATCTAAAATGTACCCCTCGGGTACAAAATTACGTAGCCCTCGGGTACGGTATGCCGTACCCGAGGGCTACGCCTATTAAAGATGAGTTAGAGAGGACAATCAGCGTTTAATTTTCGTCTTGTACTCGTTCCAACGAGTACGAATGCTGTTGACGTAATCGTAGGTCTCGCTACCACGGAAATAACCATGTTTAACTTCGGGCTGGTTATAGTAGACGGCTTCGCTCATCTTCAGCACGAAAGCATCAACATTGCCTAACCAAACATTGGGGTTCTTACCGTATTTCTTCGCTAAAGCTCGGGCATCATCCACATGACCTGCTCCAGCATTATAGGCAGCTAGGATGAAGTTGATGCGTTCATCGGCATCAGCAATGAAGGAATAGTGAGTGTTGAGACGATTGATGTAGCGAACACCACCAGCCACGTTGCTCTGCGGGTCGAACACGTTAGCTTGTGACACGCCCACTTCTCGTGCGGTACCAGGCATGAGCTGCATTAAGCCAATAGCACCCATATAAGAGATGGCTTGTGGGTCGAAAGATGACTCCTGATAGGATTGTGCCGCAAGCAAACGCCAATCCCAACCACACTTTATGGCTTGCTGCTTGAAGATAGGGTCGTAGGGAGAAATCTCACCCCGCGAAGCATTGAGGATAGGCGAAGCGACATTCCGACGTGGGGTGTAGGTGCGTCCTCGCCCCGACTTGACACGAATGGTGGTATAGTCGAAGAATTCTTTCTGGTGAGTTGTCATCCACTGTGAAAGAGAGGCGGATAGGAGCGGCGAGTCTTTTCGAACCGCCCACGCAGCCCGTGGCCGTGGGCGAAGCGAGTCATCCTTACGCTGTCGGGAAAGACTGTCCATGAATGTGAACAATTCCTTTTCTCCGACATAATCTAACAGGGAAGACAAAGAATCGACCTTATCAATTTGGAATGCTACAAAGTCGCCCTCCCCATTCTGCAATTTCGTCACCAAATCTTTCATATTGCGAGACACATCCACCCGAATACTGGTACCGATGCTCTTGGCATATTGACGGGCTATCATGAACTGAAGTCCGAAGTCTTCCCCCCGAAACTCGAAATAACTTTCCGGGCCATAAAGAGTGAGAACGATAAGTTCACCGTTCTGCTGAATGTCAGGTAAGTCAAAGTGTGGATTACCTTGGGAGACCTTGTGTGCATACGGAGACTGCCCATCTTCGTTGCGTGCTTTATCCGAGTTGCAAGCAGTGAAGCTGAGCAGTAACACAATAAGAATGCACCAACGCTCTTTCATCTATCCTTTGCGTTGAGTGGGGCGGCTTTTCACACGTTGGCGAATTTCTGCCTTATGCTTGGCTGCGCCAGACTTGTGCGCTCCCGTCTGATAGCCTTTTTTGCGAGCCTTGGTCTTCACCTTGTTTGGGTCTTCTTTTTTCTCGCTCTTGGCTTTGCCGAAGTTGATGCCATTCATGATGGCATATTGAATTTCGTTGTCTGAAGCCATCTCACATTTACAATTTAATCATTCAGCCCTTATGCATCGCCATCCTGTTCGCGTAACTAAATGGCAAATTGTAATTGGCTAAATGGTCTATATAATTAATGGTGGAAAAGGCGAATACCTGTGAACGCCATTGCAATGCCATATTTGTTGCAGGTCTCTATGACATTGTCGTCACGCACGGAGCCACCAGCCTGAGCAATGTACTGAACACCACTCTTGTGAGCACGCTCGATGTTGTCGCCAAAGGGGAAGAACGCATCTGAGCCAAGGCAGACGTTGGTGTTCTGTGAGAGCCAAGCCTTCTTTTCTTCAGCTGTAAGTGGCTCAGGCTTCTCTGTAAAGAAATTTTGCCATGTGCCTTCACGAAGCACATCTTCATATTCATCACCTATATACACATCGATAGTGTTGTCACGGTCGGCACGACGGATGTCGTTCTTGAAAGGAAGTGACAACACTTTGGGGCACTGACGGAGCCACCAGATGTCGGCCTTGTTTCCGGCCAAACGCGTACAATGAATACGGCTCTGCTGACCTGCACCAATACCGATGGCTTGACCGTCCTTCACATAACATACAGAGTTTGACTGTGTGTATTTGAGGGTGATGAGCGCAATTTTGAGGTCGCGCTTAGCATCAGCTGGAATGTTCTTGTTATCTGTCGGGATGTTGGCGAAGAGGTCGTCACCCGTAAGGTCAATCTCGTTGCGTCCTTGTTCAAAGGTGATGCCAAACACCTGCTTGCGCTCAATGGGTGCCGGTGTGTAGTTTGGATCCATTTTGATGACACAATAGGTGCCGTTGCGCTTTGCCTTGAGAATAGCCAATGCCTCAGGGGTATAGTCGGGAGCAATGATGCCATCGCTCACTTCGCGCTTGATAAGGGTAGCTACAGCCTCATCGCAAGTGTCGGACAATGCAATGAAGTCACCAAAGGAAGACATGCGGTCAGCACCACGAGCACGAGCATATGCTGTTGCTATGGGAGTGAGTGGAATCTTCACATCATCGACAAAATAAACTTTCCTCAACGTGTCACTGAGTGGAGCACCCACTGCGGCACCCGCAGGACTCACGTGTTTGAACGATGCAGCCGATGGCATACCTGTGGCGGCTTTCAGTTCTTTGACAAGTTGCCAACTATTGAAGGCATCAAGCAAATTGATGTAACCAGGGCGACCGTTGAGCACTTCGATAGGGAGTTCGCCCTCCTCCATATAGACGCGTGATGGCTTCTGATTGGGATTGCAGCCATACTTTAATGCTAATTCTTTCATAATAATTATATTGTGTTTGACTTTTCCTTTTTCTTTTGAACAAAGCAATAGACAGAATAGGCAAGAATCGCCAATATCAGCAGTGAGAGCATTATACCTAAAATCTTTACCCACCGATAAGTTTCCATGAGTTCCTGCTTCACCAATGCCAGATTCGCATCTTTTCGTTCTGTGATGACAGCTATCTCCTTCATCTTATGATTGTCCTCATAAGACATCACTGAATCGATGGATGCAGCCATCCGTTCGGCCACCTCCTGCGCTTGTTCCTTCCTGCCCGATTTCATGTAAGCATTGAACTGGGGCACCATATATTCCCGCACATAGAGAAGGCATAATGGAACATTCCATACTTTTGCCAATGAATCCACCTTCGGCATCAAATCTGCCAATTCGTCCCATCGTCCTGCTTGTCGGAGGAAGTAGGACTGATCCATGATTCCATATGCATTGTTGAAATGTCCTAAATCCCGTGCTTTCCGATAGCATTCCTCTGCCGATGAATCCGCACCCTGCTTCAGCATCACTAACGCCTTATGAATGGCTACACCTCCCAGATACATCACCTTGTTCTGCTCTGAACATTGGGGATTCTTCACAAGACGTTCTACAGCCTTTTCTGCCGACGGCACCCACTCCAAAGCCTTGCCATACTGTGACGTCGTTGTGTATGCATCAAGAATATTGTATGAGACACGAGCATAGGTGAGCAAATTGTCATAGCAACTGTCCGCTGCCACCATCTGCGAAAGAGCTATATACGCCATGCTGAAATTCTTTTCAGCCTCTTCGTTCATACCCAGTTGAGTCTGGAAATAGCCCATTGCATGCAAGATAACAGCCGTCCAACGCTGACCTTCTGAAGTTATATCCTGTCGTGAAATTTCATAACACCTTGTGGCTACATTCAATGCTTCTGCATGATCGCCACGATTAGCAAGGATGGATGAGAGATAGTCGCTCGCCTTATAGAAAAGCAACATGCTCTCCTTTTGTAAAGCATCCCCCTCCAATGCCTTTTTGAAATACAATTCAGCCGTGGCTCTCTGTTCCATATGATTGTACACATTACCACGATAGTAACAGACAAGAGATGGGGGCATCTGCCCGATGCTGTCCAAACTATCAATGCTTGCAAGAGCAACCGCTGGACTCACATTCAACCGGCTCTGCACAAGAGAGTCCAATTGTTGATTCCGAACCATGCATTCTTTATCTGCATGACCAGAATGATCTCCACACGACAATAGCATCCCTGCACAAACAGACATACTCAAATAAAGAATTCGAAACTTGAGGGAAAGCATTTTCAATCTCACGTATATAGTTAGTATTAAAATCAAAATTAAAACTTGAATCAATAAAAATTTATGAGAACGCCAAAGGACTAACTCCAAAAGTTTTTACAAAGTTACACAAAAAATCTGTAATAAATGAAAATTTAGAATGCTTTTTATACTTTATTAGCAATTAAGAATGAAAAGGGTGAAATTTTTCTTCAAAAAAAGAGCAAGGTCCACCCCTCTTGAGCCTAATCTTTCACAACAAACTGACCTGTTGGTGTCATACCTTCTGCACTAATATACATCTCTTCACAGGTGGAGTTATTGAAAAATTCTATCTTTGCCCTACCCTCTGCATCGGCTTTTATATCTGGCGCCCAATAGATGGTGCGTCGAAAGTCTGCCATTGGAGGGATGACATTGTAGTCCTCCATTTGGAAGGTCGAAACCTCATTGAAGCCTTGGAAATACGTGCGACGAAGGCCTTTATTACTTTCGGTTGAAAACCGATGATGCAAATAGAGATAAATCTTCACGTAGTTGCTTCTATCTTCCATTCCATTAGCCACATCACGACTATCCTGGTCGGGGTCGTATGGAGCAATATAGACACTTTTAATTTCATCCAACCAAATCGGGAAGAACGTATCGCCCGAAGCACCCTTATCTGACGTAATAGCACCTTGATTCATCGTGTCACCATTATCTACAATCCATTCTATCGGCTGAGACCCATATGACATGTGCCCATCCCATTCTGTCCACGTAGAAGTCGTGTCACCTGTCACACTCGGCAAATCAACACATTCGGGATTGTTAAACATCGCATTCTTCTTTGCCAAAAACTCAAAGATGGTGGGCTCCGCTTCTCCTCTGTCGCGAATGTTATCGAGTTCACGATCTATGTCATAATAAATGGAAGCCCATCTGCGAGCATAATCCTCATTCTTAAACTTAAAATCATCGTTCGTAAAGTAACGTTTTGCTTTGACCGTAACGTTTTGCAACAAGATGTTTTTCCGAGTGATGGGAATAAACTCTTCCTCATCAGGCACAGACTCTTCTCCGCGATGCACAAACATGTTTGCTCCTGTGGGCAACTTCAAACTAGCCTCCGCAGGAGTGATGTAGCGTGGCGTTGGTGAAATCTGCCTATCAACTCCCACACGATAGGTCTTTTTTTTGTCCTTGACTGTTGTATAGAAAAACATTTTCCATTCACCATTTAAGAACGGAAGTCCAAACACATAGTTGCCATCTTTGTCAGTCTTGGTATTTCCAATCAAACTTTGTCCTTGCTTGTTATAGAGAATCACCTGCATATTCACATCATTTACAGGATTGCGCTTGCGATACTCGCTCAACTGACCAAACACATAGAATTTGTCTTCCACGGGCTGCATCTTATCCCTCGGAGTGATGCCTGCCATTTCATTCCAATTGTAGCGCCGCCATCCCTGCGTAAGCATCAGCATATCAGCAGCCCTGCGATGCTCTTGGTCGTCCGACTCAAAGTAATAATCCACATGATCGATGTATCCTCTCACTTCTGAACTCAGCAACATCCAGGTTTTCAAATTACCCTGCTTTTCGTTGGTCATCGTCCCTGCATCCATAGCAGAGAAAGAGAATGTCGCATTCGGCAAAGTTTTAGCATTCAGCGTCACCTTACCACATGGTTTCAGCCATGGCGACTCCGCTTTAAACACAATAGTATCTGCATCTGAAGATTGGGGGCAGATGAAGAATAGACGGTCTGCCAATATTTGACCATCACTATTAAAAACAGTCATCTGATTTACACCCTCTTTCATTCCTCCACGATTCAGTTCTAATTCCATGAGCGGTGAAGCCACCAGGGTATCACAAAAATAGATATTACCATTATTCATTAGTACATAGCCAATCAGTTCGCCACACACACCATCTGTACACTGCAAAGTGGCAAGCATCTCGTCGCTAATCACATCCAGGGTAACAGTGCATCCTTCACGGCGGGCTGTGGGAAGATTAAACTGCTGTTCCTTGCCACGCGCATTCATCATCTTCATGGCCAATCCAGAAGCATCAGGGACGACCGTGAACTCTCCACGACCCAATGTGTCGGTCTGTACAGACGCTAAAACTTCCCCTTGTTGATTAACCACAAAGGCTTGCCCCTGATAAGGTCTGCCATCATCCGTCACCGCTAACATTGCCACATGACATTTTTTTCCTTGCACCATGTCTCCACCTTCCGGGTAGAACTGCACACTGACAGTCTTTGCCGTATTGTTCGAATAAATGCCCTCCTTCACGGCTTTCATGTAAAGCGAATCCTGTTGGTCACGGTTGTTCGGATTACGTTCCTGATATAAGCGTGTGTCAATTGTCAGATCTTCATAGTTGCCCTCTTCCGCTGGTTTTTTGAACACGGGAAACACCCTCGAGAACACAGCATTTACACCCCAGTTTGTCATGTAACGCGTGTAGGCCCTCACTTCATAAAAACCAGTCCCGAAAAGTGAATCTACTTTTATATCGCCATGAGTTTGCCCTTGCTCGTCAATATAATATTTCTGGGTCTTTATCAAGTCACCACTCGGATTCAGCAATTCCACATATAGAACCTTGCTCAAATCAGTCGGTCGCCCATTATCAGCACGAGTTACATAGGCTTTAAACCATATCGTTTCACCTTCGAAGTAGCCAGTGTTGTCAAAATGCATATAGACTTTTTCTTGCGGGACTGCTCTATTGAATCCCATCACATGCTGCACATATGAAATGATGCCCTTTGTTTGAGCATCAGCCAACGATACTTCATCTGCATCCTGAGCCACAAGCATTAATGAATAACAGCACAATAAAGAAACAGCCATCACTCGACTAAAAATGGAATGGCAGACAAAAACCTTAAAAAAAATCACTTTTTGAGACATATACAATTTTGTGTATCCTATTTCTTGATTCTAAATTATGGCAAAGGTAGAAAAAAGTTGGGAATTAGGAAGGAAGAACATGTGTTTTTTTGCTAATAAAAATATTTTTTTATCGAAAAAGTAATAATTCCCAACTTCTAAATCCCCAATCCTGTTTTTTTTCACTACCTTTGCAGACAAATTTTCCCCTCAACAAATTTACACATTATCAAATTAACACAATGAAGCAAAAGACGAAACTATCGCTTGATGACTTGGACAAAAGTAACATTTGGACTGTGACTCCGAGTGAGCTGAGTCAAATGATTATCAACGCTAGGAAAAAGAAAGAGGATTTCTCGGAAAACGAAAGACATTACATGAACATCGTTAAAACGGTGTTTGACCTTCAATATCTCAAGAGAGATGATGTTGACAAGGTGAATCAACTGGAAAAAATGGGGTATGAAGTCTATTCCACCCCTGATGCTGACGGCAACAACGCAGTTGCCATCCGTAAACACCCTATCAAGAAAGTGACAGACTTGACATTGGAAAACATCCAGCATCTGGAAGCATGGGAAGTTCTTGAACTCATTGCACACAACATGGGCACAGGCTGGAAGGGGCTTCCACTCGCCATTCAAGACATTATCGAGTCTGCATTCTTTGTTGATTGTACCATCATGCCTGAAATGACCATGCGAAAAGAAGGTGGAATCATCGATCGCCGAAAGGACGACGGCTACGAAGTTTTGGAAATTGAACGTGGCACATGGATTGAAGGCATCTTCATGAAGCCGAAGCCAAAAGTGGAAAAGGTACACATCGACTATAGCATTGACGATGAAGAGGATGGTCGCCGTCGCCGCCGCAAACACAGAGACGAAGAGGATGACGACTACGAAGACAATGAAGAAGACATGATGGAAGAGGAGGATGTAGAAGAGGAAGACATGAATGACGAAGAACTGAAAAAACTTGACGGCGATGACGAAGAAGACATGGACGAAGACGAAGAACCCGACGAGAACAATATCCAAATCGAAGACATCGACAATATTGATGACATTCCCGACGAGGACGAATAAATTCATAAATATAAAAAAAGAGGAGAATGCGATTATGCATTCTCCTCTTTTTATTGTCCATTTTACTTAGCCCAAGGTATCCACGAACGATAATCGTAACGAGTCGAATAATCATCTGGAGCAATGCGCACTGTCGTGTTAGCATCTTTACCTAAAAGGAACTTGTCAATGAAGGCTTCAACTTCAGGATACTGCACCTCTGGAAGTTGACAATGACCATGACCAGCAACAATGGAATAGCCAATGCGGTCGGCAATGCCAAAGCGCTCCCACACCTTGATGGCTGCGTTGGCAGATACATACATGGATGGGTCGGCAAGCCATTCGTAATCAGGATTGCCCAGCAACAACACGGCACGTGGACAACACATGGCCACGAGCTCGTGACGGTCATGAGGAAGTCTGTTCACTTTTTCTTCGCCGAAGTTCTCTTTCAAACTCTCCTTGAACCAGTTGTAATCTGTCTTGTCAAGGTTTTCCACATTACCCAATGTGCGTGAGACACGCCATGATGCTGCGCCACCGCCACCTGGTTCCTGTGCAATGGTGAGGGCGACACGCTCGTCAAAAGCGCCACAGAAAAGTGCCATCTTACCTGCATAAGAGCAACCTGTCACACCGATATGCTTCATGTCAATCTTGGTCACTTCGGGACCTAATTTCTGCAATCCGTCAAGCAAGCGGCTGAACCCCCAAGCCCATTCGCTATATGCCCCATTTTCCTTCAAATCGGGATAAAGCTTGTCAAAGGCATAGTTGCCTCGTCCACCTCCTGCACCACGCCCCATTTGGGAGTAGCTGTTGACCTGACGCTCGTAGAAGACCATCATGGCTATGTTGCGGTCGGTGAACAACTTGCGTGGCAGAGCGTTGTTGCTGGCACCAATAATAAGAGGATAAGGTGCCGAACCTTCTTTTGGATAGAAGATGGGAGTGGAGAGGGTCAACACCTGTCCGTTTACATGAACATCTACGATAAGGGTGTCGCCCGACATGCGTGCATCAATGTCATCCATCGACACGGTGGGTTTCTTACCTATCTCATAGTGCTGAATCTGATTGGCGATTTCCGAGCGACGCTGTTGCCACTGCGCCAAGTTCTTTGCCTCCTTTTTGCTACCAGCAAAGACAAATGGATTGGGAAGCGTGGCAACATCTGGCATCTGGTCAGCTGTGCCATATTTGGGTTCTGCAAACTTTGCCCCTGTATTTTCTACTGAAAAGACAAGTGGCATTTGATTCTTCTGTGCCGACATTGGCTGTGAACACACAAGGCCCAATAGGGAGAAACATCCTCCCATGAGAGGGTAAATTAAAGATTTCTTCATAAGGTAATAGGTTAGAATTTATTTGTTTTTGGTTTGTTTATTATATTGATTGTCTATCTATTGATTGGATTGTGTTCAACTAATCCTTATAAAAGCCGACATTCTCCTTCGTCAACAATTCTATGGCCATGTAATGATCACGAGGCAGATTCATTTTGAGCACGCAAGTATTAAACATCGAACGGAAGCAATCTAGTCCCTGCGATTGAGGGTGCTGTGCAATAAGGAAATCCGCAGAGCCATTCTTGATGCACTCCACATTGGCATCAACAGCATCATAGCCCAACAGTGTGACATGGGGATGTCGGGGCATCTCTGTACGCAAGAAGTCTGCAATGATATGGATAGAGGAGTTGAAGCACAAAGCATGCCTTATGTCAGGATTCTCCGTAAAGAAATCACGCATAATCTCCCGCATTCCCTGTTTATCATACACATAAAGGTTCACGTCCATAATCTCAATGTTTGGATTGTGTTCCTCCATATATTTACGGAATCCCACTTCGCGGTCCATCTGCTGACGGCTGGCAACACGCCCTTCTCCCAACACCTTGAAGAGTGCCATCTTGGTGGTTTTCGAGTCAGCTGCAAGCGACATGATACGTCCAGAGAAAGCACCACTCTGCAAGGAGTCCTGGCCATAGAAGATGCGGTGATTGAACTCTGGCCAATTGGAGTCAAGCAAGGCATAAGGTATCTCGCGTTCATCCAATTGAGTTGTAAACTTCGCCATGATGTTATAGTTGAAGATAGGACCAATGATGACAGTATCGGGATTGGAATCCAAAAGGCTCTGACATTCAATCTTAAAGGATTCAGTATTGAAGGGGTCGTATCGGAAAATCTTGAAGGAAATCTTGAAATCATTGAAGCGCCTCACTCCATCTGTAAGTCCATTTTCCACACGCGCCCAATAACTATCAACTTCATGCATAGGCAAAATAGCCGCAAACTGGTGTACACTGTGTGAAGCAAGTGCCGATGCATAATGATTAGGGGTGTAATTTATTTCATCCAATACTTTCTGCACCCGTTCCATGCTGATAGGCGAAACATTGCCGCGTCCATGAATGATGCGGTCAACTGTGCCTACCGACACCCCAGCTCTCTCCGCGATATCCTTAATACGAATCTTGGACGTAATTTCCATAATTCTTTACCTTATCAACACTTTTTGAATCCCGATAGTCCCCCGACCGATAGAACGACATCGGGAAAACGGTGCAAAGTTAACGCTTTTTAATCATATAAAAATTTATAATTGGACAAAATTTCATCTTACAAAGATTTTTTGCTAAACAAACAACGGTTTTCTCGTAAAAAAGCATTAAATTTGCACGCTAAATGAAAGCAGACCATCATAATAAAGAACAGATTTAACAAAATACTTCAACAATAATATGGCAAAAATCGTAACAATGGGCGAGATTATGCTTCGTCTTTCTCCAGAAGGGAACTACCGTTTTGTTCAAGCAGAAAAATTCAACATCATACCTGGCGGAGGCGAGGCAAATGTAGGCATCAGCCTAGCCAACTTCGGACATGAAAGCGTGTTTGTAAGCAAACTGCCTAAACATGAAATCGGTCAGATTGCAGTCAATGCTCTCCGTAAATTTGGTGTTAACACAGACTTCATTGCCCGTGGCGGCAACCGCATTGGTCTTTATTATGCAGAAACAGGAGCAAGCATGCGTCCTTCGAAAGTCATTTATGACCGTGCCAACTCTTCCATTGCAGAGGCAAAACCGGAGGATTTTGATTTTGACAAGATTTTTAAAGGTGCCGACTGGTTCCATTGGTCAGGCATCACCCCTGCCATCAGCGATGCCTCGGCAGAATGCTTACGGCAGGCTTGCATCGCAGCAAAAAAGCATGGTGTAACTGTATCGTGCGACCTCAATTTCCGCAAGAAACTTTGGACCAGCGAAAAAGCTATTTCCATCATGCGCCCACTCATGCAATATGTGGATGTATGCATCGGCAATGAGGAAGATGCAGAACTCTGCCTTGGTTTCAAACCCGATGCTGATGTAGAAGCTGGTGTAACTGACGCAGCAGGCTATGAAGGCATCTTCAAAGCCATGGCAAAAGAGTTTGGTTTCAAATATGTAGTGTCAACACTTCGTGAAAGTTTCTCTGCCACCCACAACGGTTGGAAAGCCCTCATTTATGATGGCAAGGAATTCTACCAAAGCAAGCGTTACGACATCAACCCCATCATTGACCGTGTTGGTGGTGGCGATTCTTTCTCGGGCGGTCTCATTCACGGCTTGCTCACGAAGCCCACACAAGGAGAGGCGTTGGAGTTTGCAGTGGCAGCATCAGCCTTGAAGCACACAATCCCCGGAGATTTCAATCATGTATCCATCGAAGAAGTAGAAGCACTGGCTGGCGGCAATGCCAATGGTCGTGTACAACGATAAAAAACAGAAAAGTTGAAGAATTGAAATAATTGGAGTTTCCATGAACAAGCGACAAGCCACTTGACAGACTTCAAATCTTCAATTTTCAATCCTTCAAATCCAAGAATTATGGCAAAATTTGACAAATTGGCAGTGATGGCCAAAATCGGTAAAACAGGCATGGTGCCAGTTTTCTACCACAAAGATGCAGAAATAGCAAAGAAAGTCATCAAGGCTTGCTACGATGGAGGCGTTCGTGCCTTTGAGTTCACCAACCGTGGCGACTTTGCACATGAAGTGTTTGCCGAGTGCGTGAAGTTTGCAGCCACAGAATGTCCAGAGTTGGCACTTGGTGTCGGTTCTGTTGTGGATGCTCCAACAGCAGCACTATACATACAGTTAGGTGCCTGTTTTATTGTTGGTCCCCTCTTCAACCCAGAGATTGCCCCTGTCTGCAACCGTCGCCTCATCCCCTACTGCCCAGGCTGTGGCTCGGTCAGCGAAGTAGGTGCAGCACAGGAACTCGGTTGTGACCTCACCAAACTCTTCCCTGGCGATGTATATGGACCAGCCATGGTGAAAAACCTCAAGGCTCCTATGCCATGGTCAAAAATCATGGTCACAGGCGGTGTGGCTCCCACAGAGGAAAATCTCACCGCATGGTTCAAGGCTGGTGTCTATTGTGTAGGCATGGGCTCAAAACTGTTCCCAAGCGACAAAGTGAAGGAAGGTGATTGGCAATATGTGACCAACAAGTGCAAGGAAGCACTTTGCTATATTGAAGCGGCTCGAGAATCTCTCCAGAAATAACTAAAAACATTCCATAATAACTAAATTATAAAACAATGGCAATTTCAAATCTTCAAAAAGCGCGCGCGGCTTATCAGCCCAAACTTCCCAAGGCACTTCAAGGACCAGTTAAGGCCGTTGAAGGTGCAGCGACTCAGTCTGTAGGCAATCAGGCTGAAATCAAGGAACTCTTCCCTAACACTTACGGTATGCCCGTAATCACATTCGAAGCGGGCGAACCCGTAGAACTGCCTCCATTCAATGTAGGTATTATCCTTTCTGGCGGCCAGGCTCCTGGCGGCCACAACGTGATTTCCGGTCTTTTCGACGGTGTAAAATCTCTCAATCCTGCCAACAAACTCTATGGTTTTATTTTGGGTCCTGGTGGCCTCGTTGACCATAACTATATGGAAATCACTGCTGACATCATGGACAAGTACCGCAATACGGGTGGTTTCGACATCATCGGTTCAGGCCGCACCAAACTGGAAGAGGTTGACCAGTTTGAGAAAGGCATTCAGATTCTTCGCGAACTGAACATCAAGGCACTTGTCATCATCGGCGGTGACGATTCCAACACAAATGCTTGTGTGCTTGCAGAGTATTATGCAGCCAAGAAGTATGGTGTTCAGGTTATTGGTTGTCCTAAGACTATCGACGGTGACCTGAAGAATGAGCAGATTGAAACATCCTTTGGCTTTGACACTGCCTGCAAGACTTATTCCGAACTGATTGGTAACATTCAGCGCGACTGTAACTCAGCGCGTAAATATTGGCATTTTATCAAGGTGATGGGACGTTCTGCCTCTCATATTGCCCTTGAGTGTGCACTCCAGTGCCAACCAAACATCTGCCTCATCTCTGAAGAAGTGGAGGCTAAAGCCATGTCACTCGACGATGTGGTCACCTACATTGCCAATGCTGTGGCTAAGCGTGCAGAGGAAGGCAACAACTTTGGTACCGTCGTTATCCCGGAAGGTATCATCGAGTTCATTCCAGCCATTAAGAAACTCATTGCCGAACTGAACGACGTGCTCGCACTGCCAGAGGCACAAAGCATCAACAGCGGCAACGAACAGATTGAGTTCGTAAAGCGCCACCTCTCCAAAGAGAACCTTAACGTCTTCAAATCACTTCCATCTGACGTAGCCGCCCAGTTGGCACTCGATCGCGACCCACACGGCAACGTGCAGGTATCACTCATCGAGACTGAGAAGTTGCTCTCGCGCATGGTGGCAGACAAATTGGCCATTTGGAAGCATCAGGGCAAGTATGTAGGCAAGTTCGGAACTCAGCACCACTTCTTCGGCTACGAAGGACGTTGCGCTGCCCCATCTAACTACGATGCGGACTACTGCTACTCACTCGGTTACAATGCATCTCGCCTCATCGCCAATGGCAAGACTGGCTATATGTCAATCATCAAGAATACCACAGCACCTGCTGCCGAGTGGATTGCCGGTGGTGTGCCAATCACCATGATGATGAACCTCGAAAAGCGCAATGGCAAGATGAAGCCTGTCATCCGCAAAGCACTTGTTGAATTGGACGGTGCTCCATTCAAGTATTTTGCTGCACATCGCGACGAGTGGGCAAAGGAAACTGCATACGTTTATCCTGGTCCTATTCAGTACTGGGGACCGACAGAGGTTTGCGACCAGCCTACAAAGACTCTTCAGTTGGAAAAGGCAAAATAAATGCCAACTAAACGCAAGACAACAAAACGCAAGAAGAAAGGCACACGACGAAACCCACTTCGCCGTGTGCCTTCTTATGTCTTATGGATTGCGTTGGGCATTATCGTAGTGGCATACATAGCCTTCTTCTACAACACTTTCGTAGGTCCCTACTCATTCCGATGGAAAGCCCTCTACGGCAATGTAACCTATCCCGACGGGAAAGTGCGCGGATTGGACATCTCTCACTATCAAGGCGACATTGACTGGAACAAACTGCGCAATGCGCAAATACAAAGCACCCCCGTATCGTTCATTTTCGTGAAAGCCACCGAGGGTACAGACATATGGGACGAGAATTTCAACCAAAACTTCCACAACGCCAAAAAGAACGACATCGTACGTGGTGCCTACCACTATTTCAGCCCCTCATCCTCGGGCAAGGCACAAGCCAAGTTCTTCTGCAAGATGGTGCAACTCGAAGAAGACGACCTTCCCCCCGTGCTCGACGTAGAGGAAACAGGCGGTCACAGCACCGCACAATTGCAACGAGAAGTGCTCAACTGGATGAACATTGTAGAGAAGCATTACGGGGTCACCCCCATTCTCTATACAGGTTACAAGTTCCGCACCTCCTACCTCAACACACCCGAGTTTGACCGTTACCCCTACTGGATAGCCCACTATTATGTTGATTCGCTCGAATACAAGGGTGAATGGGCATTCTGGCAACATACTGATGCAGGCAAGGTTGACGGCATCAAAGGCGACGTCGACATCAATGTGTTCAGGGGAGATTACCAGGACCTCATGGACATGACCATCAAGGAAAAAGACTAACTCCCAAAGACTCACCATGCGCTACCTCTACGCTGACATCATTGCCACCCCCTACTCCGAAGCGACCTGTGACATCCTCACCGCCATACTCAACGAAGCAGGCTTCGATTCCTTCGAAATGACAGACACGGGCATCAAGGCATACATTCTCCAAGACAATTTCGACGAAAAGGACTTCCGTGCCACACTCGGCACCATAGCCATTCCCGAAGCCACTTTCACCTATACCCTCCACCAGTTGGAGGACCAAGACTGGAATGCCGAATGGGAGCAAAACAGTTTCGACCCCATTCTCGAACGTGAGTTCGGCATCCGCCTCAACCCACGCATGGCATTTGGCTCAGGTTCCCACGACACGACTTACCAACTCACCTCGCTTTTACTGAAAGAAGACTTCACCTCTCAACGAGTGCTTGACATGGGCACCGGCACGGGTGTGCTTGGCATCGCCATGGCAAAACAAGGGGCAAAAGAGGTGGTAGCCATCGACATCGACGAGTTCAGCGTGACGAATGCTCTCGAAAATTTCTCGCTTAATAATATAAATAATGTGTCAGTATTGCTCGGTGACGCTTCCGCCATCGAAGGAATGTTCGACACCATCGTTGCCAACATCCACAAGAACATTCTCACCACCGACATGCCTATCTACGTACAACACCTCATGCCTGGTGGCACCCTCATCATCTCGGGGTTCTTTGTCAACGATGTCCCCGACATGCAAGAAGTGGCAACTCTGAATAAACTATTCACTATTAAGACCGTCGAAAAAAACAACTGGGCTGTAATAGTTCTTCGCAAAGCCTAAACTGCCACAAAAATATTCATTATTATTTATTAACCTATTAATTTACAACAACTAACAAAATGAAACATTTACTAACAATTCTGTTTGCTGCGCTTACCATTCAGACGGCAGCACAAGAGGGAGAACAGACACAACGACATCCTCGTTTTCGCTTCGACACCGAACACCCCGACGTGCACGACCCCGTCATGGCACGGGGCGAAGACGGACGCTACTACATCTTCTCCACAGGCATGGGCATCGGCTGCATCTCGTCAGCCGACATGAAGAGTTGGCAACCCGAAAAGTCCGTGCTATCCTCCATACCCCAATGGGCAACCGACTCTGTACGAGGTTACCGCGGGCACACCTGGGCACCAGACATAAGCAAACATGACGGGAAATGGCTCATGTACTACTCCTGCTCAACCTTCGGCAAGAACGGTTCAGCCATCGGGCTTGCCACAAACAAGACCCTCGACCCAACCTCGCCCGACTACAAATGGGAAGACCAAGGGTGTGTCATCGTATCTCACCAGCACAAGGATGCCTACAACGCCATCGACCCCAACCTCATTGTCGATGAGAAAGGCACCCCATGGCTCACCTTCGGGTCCTTCTGGGACGGAATTCAACTCGTCCAATTGAAGAAAGACTTCAAAACCCCTATAGGCAAACCCAAGACCATCTCAAGGCGTGTGGGCAGAAAAGTCACCCTCGCCGAAATTGACAACATCGCACACTACACCATCGAAGGCAACGACACAATCGAAGCGGGCGACAATGCTGTCGAAGCACCTTTCATCATTCGCCACGGCAACTACTACTACCTTTTCGTCAGTTTCGACTACTGCTGCCGCGGAGAGCGCAGCACCTACCGCACCGTTGTAGGCAGAAGCAAGAAGGTCACAGGACCCTATGTTGACAAGAAGGGACGACCTATGGAAAAAGGCGGAGGCGACACCCTCATCGGTCCCAACAGCGAGTTTTTCGGAGTAGGACACAACTCCGCCTATCAGTTTGACGGACAATGGTACTTCCTCTCCCATGCCTACGAGAAAGAACGCAACGGACAAGCCAAAATCTTCCTTCGCAAGATGCATTTTGACAAGGATGATTGGCCCGTGATCGGAGAAGTATTATAACACCCCAAAAACCGACGTGCCCCACGTCGGTTCACCGACATGCCCCACGTCGCCCGACCGACGTGGGGCATGTCGTTTTTGAGGCTTTGGAAATGTCCCAGACGAAAAGCGGGCTTTGCCACAATCTTCCATCACCACAATCGATGAAGACATGCAGCCCAACCCATCGGGCATACGAGCCTGCCGCTCATGAAGGAGCACCCAGAACTCATTTTGGAGCACATCGCCTACGAAAGCGGCTTCAACAGCACCTCCACCTTCCGTCGCGCTTTTGTGAAACTGACAGGAAAGACACCCCGCAACTTCGAGAAATTGTAACATGCAAAAGAACATCCCTTTTCTTGGATATCAGACAGAAAATCATCAACTTTTGCCACACCTAAGGCATTTTCGCACGATTAAATCAACAAAAGAATCTTTTTTTTTGGTTATGTGCTCACTTATTCGTACCTTTGCAGCCGCATTGGGTCAAATGCCCTTTGACATGAAATTAGATTTTATCAACATAATGTCTAACTTTATTAATTAAAACAAACTACTTTTATTATTTATGGAAACTAAAGACATTAAACCGCTGGAAGGTTTCGATTGGGAAGCATTCGAGAACGATGGCGTGAGCGCAGCTGACAAAGCCGCTCAAAAAGCTGCCTACGAAGGCACACTTAACAACGTGAACGACAACGAGGTGGTGGACGGCACCGTCACTGCCATCAACGACCGCGAGGTAGTTGTCAACATCGGCTACAAGAGCGAAGGTGTTATCGCACGTAGCGAGTTCCGTTATGCTCCCGACCTCAAGGTGGGTGACACCGTTGAGGTTTATATTGAGAATCAAGAAGACAAGAAGGGTCAGTTGGTGCTTTCTCACAAGAGAGCTCGCCAGGCTCGTTCTTGGGAGCGCGTAAACGCAGCACTGGAGAACGACGAAATCGTACAGGGCTTCGTGAAGTGCCGCACAAAGGGTGGTATGATTGTCGATGTGTTTGGCACAGAGGCATTCCTTCCTGGTTCTCAAATCGACGTGAAACCAATCCGCGACTACGATACATTCGTTGGCAAGACCATGGAGTTCAAGATTGTGAAAATCAATCAAGAATTCCGCAACGTGGTTGTTAGCCACAAGGCTCTCATCGAGGCTGAACTTGAACAGCAGAAGAAGGAAATCATCTCCAAACTCGAGAAGGGTCAGATTCTTGAAGGTACAGTCAAGAACATCACCAACTACGGTGTATTCATCGACCTCGGTGGTGTTGACGGTCTCATCCATATCACAGACCTTTCTTGGGGCCGCGTGAGCGATCCAAAGGAAATTGTACAACTCGACCAGAAACTCAATGTGGTAATCATCGACTTCGACGACGAGAAAAAGCGCATTGCCCTCGGTCTGAAGCAACTCACTCCACACCCATGGGATGCCCTCGATCCTAACCTCAAGGTAGGCGACAAGGTACATGGTAAGGTTGTTGTGATGGCAGACTACGGCGCATTCATTGAGATTGCACCTGGCGTAGAAGGTCTTATCCACGTTTCTGAGATGTCTTGGAGCGCACACCTCCACTCTGCACAGGAGTTCATGAAGGTAGGCGACGAAGTGGACGCTGTCATCCTCACACTCGATCGCGAGGAGCGTAAGATGTCACTCGGAGTGAAGCAGCTCAAAGAAGACCCATGGGAGAAGATTGAAGAGAAGTATCCTGTTGGCAGCAAGCACACAGCCAAGGTTCGCAACTTCACCAACTTCGGTGTATTCGTTGAAGTTGAAGAAGGTGTTGACGGTCTTATCCACATCAGCGACCTCTCTTGGACAAAGAAGGTAAAGCACCCATCAGAGTTCACAAAGATTGGCGAGCCAATCGAAGTACAGGTGCTCGACATCGACAAGGAGAACCGCCGTCTCTCTCTCGGTCACAAGCAACTCGAAGACAATCCTTGGGACAAGTTCGAGGAGCAGTTCACTCAAGACTCCATCCATGAGGGTAAAGTGATTGAGGTGCTTGACAAGGGTGCAGTCATCGCACTCGAAGGTGGTGTAGAAGGTTTTGCCACTCCAAAGCATCTTGTAAAGGAAGATGGCAGCCAGGCACAACTTGGCGAGACACTCGAATTCAAGGTGATCGAGTTCAACAAGGATGCAAAGCGCATCATCCTCTCTCACTCACGCATCTTCGAAGATGTTGCCCGTGCAGAGGCTAAGGCAGCCAAGAAGGCTGAGGCTGCAGCCAAGAAGGCAAGCCGTCCACAGAAGGAACAGGCTCCTGTCATCAAGAACGTGGCAGCATCTACTTCTCTCGGCGACATCGACGCTCTCGCTGCTCTGAAAGAGAAGATGGACGACGCAAAAGAATAATGGATTCGTACTTACACTAACATACCCAAGGGACATGTCCACAAGGATGTGTCCCTTCTTTTCTACTCTTACACATTATTATATAATATATAAGGAGTCGACAGATGAAGAAAACACTCCCCTATCTCCTCGCCATACTTGTACTGATGATGGCATCATGCGAAGAAAAACAGAACAAGAACACAGGAAACACCTATCTGGAGGAATATGAAAAAGCTCCCACTTGGGAGGAACTATTGGCTGACAGCATTGTGGAGAAAGAGCACGTGGGAAAAGAATGCGCCGTCATCTGCAACAACTTTGACATTGCCACATCACGACTGACAGAAGTGCTATCGCCCGAAGGACTAATCAGCGCGAAAAAGCAATACATCCTCGCCATCGAAACGCTCCAACGCGACATAAATGGACTCAACAGCCAAGAGAAATCACACGTACAGAGCCATAAGGCTGCGGCAGACGATGCATACAGAAAGGCATGCCAAACGTATGAAGTGCCTGCCAGTGGCATCATCGCCAATCTGAACGACATGATAAAGGGTATCGACAAGGTGAAATCGAACCAAGACATGTACAGGTTTGAGGACTGCCGGCTCGGTGTGTTGCGCAATCTGGACTACATCTATCTCTGCGTGGAACAAAACAGCAAAAGCATTCCAGAAGTCAAACAACTGGCTCAGACCTTGAAAAGCAAGTACGAATCAAAAAAACATGAACTGGGAATGAGATGAGAAACAAAAAAAATTGTATCTTTGCACTCACACACCTAAAAAACGATTAACCTATATGTTCACAAAAGAAATATATGTACAACGAAGGGCCGAACTGAAGAGACGTGTTGGCGAAGGAATCATCCTGTTGTTGGGCAACAACGATGCACCTAACAATTATGCAGGAAACCCATACCGTTTCCGGCAGGATAGTTGTTTCTTGTACTATTTCGGACAGAAACGAGAAGGGCTTGTCGGAGTCATCGACATTGATAACGACAAAGAGTATATCTTTGGCAATGACATCGACATCGACGACATCATCTGGTTTGGCTATGTGCCATCGGTCAGCGACCTTGCAGCCGAAGTGGGCGTGTTTTCAACAGCCCCAATGAAAGAACTGAAGAATGTGATTGACGCAGCCAAAGCAAAGGGACAAACCATCCACTTTGTGCCTCAGTGTCGACACGACCTGATGATTCAACTATCCGACCTCGTGGGCATTCACCCTTTGCAAACCAAGGAAAAAGCATCGGTCAAACTCATCAAAGCCATTGTGGACATGCGTGCCATTAAGCAGCCCGAAGAGATAACAGAACTGAAACAGGCTGCAGACATTGGTTACAAGATGCACACGGCAGCACAAAAACTTTGTTCTCCAGGAGTGACGGAAAAATATATTGCAGGAGTCATCGAAGGCATTGCCATGAGCCTTGGTGACCGCTACTCCTTCCAATCCATCCTATCCATGCACGGGGAAATACAACACGGATTTCCCAGCCACACACCTTTGGAAGCAGGTAGGCTGATGCTGTGCGACGCAGGTGCTGAAAGCAAAGAGAACTACTGCTCCGACAACACACGCGTCACACCTATCTCCGGCAAGTTCACCCAACAACAGCGCGATATCTACCATGCTGTAGAAGCAGCCCACGATTGGGTGATAACCAATGCCAAGCCAGGTGTAAAGTGGCTTGACATGCACCTCGGAGCCTGCCGCATCATCACCGACCACCTGAAAGCCATCGGACTGATGAAAGGTGACACAGAAGAGGCTGTACGCCAAGGGGCACATGCCTTGTTCATGCCACACGGACTCGGACACATGATGGGACTTGACGTACACGACATGGAAGGTCTCGGACAGAATTACGTAGGGTTCGATGACGAAGTTCAACCTTCCACGCAATTCGGCCTCAACTGCCTGCGCTGTGGCCGCCGACTGCAGGTAGGCTTTGTCATGACCGACGAGCCTGGCATTTACTTCATCCCCCACCTCATCGACTTATGGAAAGGTCAAGGCATGCACAAGAGTTTCATCAACTACGAAGCCATCGAACCTTTCCGCAACTTCGGTGGAGTACGGCTGGAGGATGACATCTTCATCACAGAAACGGGATGCCGAATCATCGGTGACAACATCATTCCCTACCACATCGACGACGTGGAGGAGTTCATCAAAAAAGATTAATTATCAACATCACAATTTCGACAAATCTTCTAAAAACAAAATCACTTAAATAACTCAATATGAAAAAGACATCATTATTCGTCGTGCTCTTGATGCTCGGCACCAGCCTCTTCGCGCAAGAGGAAAAGAAAGACGAGGGCTTCCAATTCACCGTCGTAAAGGAAAACCCCATCACATCTACAAAAAACCAAAACAACTCTGGCACATGCTGGGCATTCTCCTCACTCGGTTTCTTCGAGGCAGAACTGCTCCGTATGGGCAAAGGCGAATGGGACTTCTCCGAGATGTATCTCGCCCACAAGACCTACGAGGACCGCGCCAAGGCAACTGTGCGTCTGCATGGCGACATGGACTTCAGCCAAGGCGGCTCCTTCTACGACTGCGTGTATTGCATGAAACACTATGGCATGATTCCTCAGTCTGCCATGCCAGAACCTGGTACACTTCAAGGTGATTCACTGCCCAACTTTACAGAGTTCTTCTCCATCCTCACGCCAATGGTAAAGGCTGTGGCTGACAGCAAGCAGAAGAAACTCTCCCCCATCTGGTTCAAACCCATCAATGCAACACTTGACACCTATTTGGGCGAGACACCCACCACTTTCACCTACAACGGCAAGACCTACACTCCACAGTCTTTCATGGCATCAACAGGACTCAACATGGACGACTACGTAAGCCTCACCTCCTTCAGCCATCACCCCTTCTATGAGCAGTTCGTCATCGAAGTACAGGACAATTGGCGTTGGGGCCTCTCCTACAACCTGCCGCTCGACGAGTTCATGGAGGTGATGGAGTCAGCAGTGAAGAACGGCTACACCTTCGCATGGGGTGCCGATGTCAGCGAGAACGGCTTTTCACGCGAAGGCATCGCTGTATGCCCTGACCTCAAAAAGGCCAAGGACACTGATGGCAGCGACTACGTCCGTTGGTTTGGCAACACAGGAGGCATCAACAACCGTGCAGCCTACACCGCACGGCCTTGGCCTGAAATCACTGTCACTCAAGAGATGCGTCAGGAAGCATACGATAACTGGGAGACGACCGATGACCACGGCATGCTCATTTACGGCATTGCCAAGGATCAAAACGGCAAGGAGTACTTCATGGTGAAAAACTCATGGGGCACAGACTACAAGTACAATGGCGTTTGGTATGCTTCTAAAGCCTTCGTTGCATACAAGACCATGAATATCCTTATTCACAAGGATGCCATTCCAAAGACCATTGCAAAGAAGTTAGGCATTAAGTAAAAACGAAAGTTTTTTCCATTTCACCGAAAAAAAACGGGAAATTCTTTGTCAGTTCCGCAAAATGTCGTACCTTTGCACTCGCAAACGAGCAAAGACCTTGTTTGTTTGCGATAACGGTGCGTTAGTTCAGTAGGTTAGAATACATGCCTGTCACGCATGGGGTCACGAGTTCGAGTCTCGTACGCACCGCACAAAAAGACCGAAAGTTTTCCAAGGTCTATAAATAAGAAAGAAAACACTGGTGCGTTAGTTCAGTAGGTTAGAATACATGCCTGTCACGCATGGGGTCACGAGTTCGAGTCTCGTACGCACCGCACAAAAAAAGGAGATTTGCCCAATTGGCACGTCTCCTTTTTCATTTTGGGGATTCGGAGGCCACCGAAGAGTTGCTTTGACACATCATTCTGCCATATCCCTATCACTTTGCGACTTTTTTCACCACTTCCTTAAACTTTTTGAACATTTTCAGGTCTTATCTACACAACAAAATCCAAAACTAACTAATATATGGCTATTTCTAAAAGAACTATCCTATCCCTAATCCTTTCGGTGACGACAATCGCATCGTTTGCGCAGTCAACACTGACAGGTAAAGTTATCGACAGCGAAACAGGTGAGGCATTGATTGCCAGTACCGTGAGAGTCATGAGTACAGACACGACACGTATGATTGCAGGAAATGCGACGACGAAAGATGGCGCTTTCACCATCAAAAGTGTGAAGGACGGCAATTATATTCTGAAAGTTTCCTATGTAGGCTATCGCGACTTCTTCCGCAGCATCAACGTGCAGCGAAAGGCAAATAAGGGCAACATATCCATTGGCACTATCTTGATGAAGCAAAACAGCATCCAACTGAACCAAGCAGTGGTGACAGGCGAACTGAAAGAGATGGAGGTGAAGGACGACACCCTCATCTTCAATGCCGATGCTTTCAAAGTGCCAGAAGGAAGTGTGCTGGAGGACCTTATCAAAAAACTGCCAGGCGTGACGATAGAAGACGGTACCATCAAAGTGAATGGAAAGACCGTGCGTCGAATCCTTGTGGGCGGTAAGGAGTTTTTTGGGAACGACCAAAACATGTCCATGAAAAACCTGCCAGCAGAGATTGTGGATAAGGTGAAGACCTATGACAAACAGTCCGATTTCAGCCGTATCACAGGCATTGACGATGGAGAGGAAGAAACGGTGCTTGATCTGACCATCAAGAAGGGTTTCCAACAGGGATGGTTCGGCAACATCGATGCTGGCTATGGAACCGAAAAACTCTATTCAGGCAGATTGATGCTCAACCGCTTCTCTGAAAAAATGCAGGGAAACGTGTTGGGTTCGCAAAACAATACAGGCAACAACGGCAATGCGACAGCCAGACAAATCGGTGGTCGTCTGGTGTTCGACACCGACAAAATTGAGTTTGGTGGAAACTTCCGTTTCAACTATAACAAAAGCCACTCCTACACAAAGAGTAGCAACCAAAATTTCGTACGTGCAGCCTCATATAGTAACAGCCTCAACAGCAGCAGAAACCGCAACAACAACTTCAACAGCGACTTCCGCATCGAATGGAGAATTGACTCCCTGACAACACTCCAGTTCCAGCCCAGCATCTCTACAGGAAAGACAAAGAGTTCCTCAGGCAGTTCATCAGCCACATTCAATGATGATCCTTACCAGAATAACGTGAAAGACCCGCTCAGTCAGCATGACCTCATCAGCGATGATATCAAGGTGAACTTCAACGAATCCTCTAACTGGAGCGACGGCGACAATTACAACCTCAGCGGTAACCTCTTGTTGAACCGACGTTTGGGGGGTGGTCCATGGTTCGGTCCTTCGGCTGTTACGGGTAGCAACGGACGCAACGTCAGCATCCGTGCCAACGGAACTCTCAGTGAGAACAAAAACAAGAACTACAACTGGAGCAACGTCACCTATTACCAGCAGAATGGGCGCGAAGATCTCACCTTCCGTCTGCGCAATACCCCATCCGACAACAAGAACTACAGCGTAGGACTCACTTACTCTGAGCCTATCCTGCGCAACCTCATCGCACAGGCCAACTATAATTACCAATATTCCAAGCGTCACTCTGACGGACAGACTTATGACTTCGCCGAGGATGACGAAAAGGGTCAAGAAATATGGGACTACTACGAACGTTACGGATCATTGCCACCCTACTATCAGGATTTCCTCAGCGACTCTCTCTCCCGCTACACTGACAACATCAACAAAACTCATAACCTTGAGTTCTCACTCCGATACATCACCTCGCTCCTCAACATCAGTACAGGTGTTCGTGTCGAAGCACAAAACCAAAAGATGGCTTACCAGTACCAAGGACTCGACACCATTGCCAGTCGTAACATTTCCCGTGTCTCACCGACCTTGAATGCCCGACTCCGCTTCAGCCGTCAGCACACCTTGCGCTTCACATACCGAGGCAATACCAGGCAACCTGAAATGACCGACCTCTTTACCCTCACCGACCAAAGTAACCCCCTCAATATCCGAGAGGGTAACCCTAACCTGAAACCGTCATTCACACACAACTTCAACCTCGACTACAACAACTACTTCCAGGCAACCCAACAAAGCATTAACAGTAGTTTCTCATACGGTACAACGCGCAACAGTATCGCACAGCGCACTGAATACAACGAAGTGACAGGTGGACAGCGCTCACGCCCTGAAAACATCAACGGAAACTGGAACATCAATGGAACCATAGGTTTCAATACACCATTATTCTGGAGCAAGCTGTCTATGAATGCCAGCACTGACATCTCTTTCAACAACCGTGTCAGCTATCTCTATCAGAATCAGAAGACTTTCAAGAACAATACCAAAGACATGAGTGTCCGCGAACGTTTGAGCATTACTTTGCGTCTCAGCAACTTCGACATTCGCGCTAACGGAAACTTCAACTACAACAAGACCAAGAACCTCATGGTCGCAACAGGTAACCAAAATACCTATAATTTCAACTATGGCCTTTCTTCTACGGGTAACTTCAACAACGGCTTCGGCTTCTCCACCGACATCAACATGAGTTCACGTCGTGGATATTCTTCAGCCAACATGAACACCAACGAACTCATCTGGAATGCACAGATCAGTTACCGCTTCCTCTATCGGAAAATGGCAACCATCTCCATTGAAGCCCGAGACATCCTCAACCGCCGCAGCAACATCAGTCGTAATATTAGTGCCGAATCGCGCTCTGACCGTGAAACCAATGCCATCTATAGCTATGTGATGGCTCACTTCATCTGGCGATTCAACTTGTTTGGTTCAAGCAGTGCACGCCGAGACCTCCGAGAGATGCGTGGCTTTATGAACGAGATGCCCATGAATGGCGGAGGTGGTTTCGGTGGTGGACGCGGAGGCGGCTTCGGTGGAGGCGGTGGCTTCGGCGGTGGAGGCGGCTTCGGCGGTGGAGGCGGACGCTTCTAATTTCGAAACATCCTTTTTCATTTCTTTTATAACAGAAGGAGGCTTGACAGTGAGTGCCAGGCCTCCTTCATTTGTATCCAACCGTTTCTTGCTTTGCCTACAAGTTCTTCACCTTGTAGGCGAAAATCTGTTTTCAGCACATCCTGTCACGATAATCTTCGTAGGTGTATCGGCGGAACAACTCAAACGTGCCATCCTCGTGTAGCATCCCGATGGAAGGATGCCCAATGCCATTGAACATGTTGGTTTTCACCGTCGTGTAGTGAATCATGTCCTCAAAAATGAGCCGTTCCCCTATCTGAAGTTCGTGGTCGAACTGCCACAGCCCCATGAAGTCACCCGAAAGACAGGAATTGCCACCAATACGATAAGTGTGAGGTGTTGCACGTGCTGTCTCAAGGTCATCTTCCTCCAGCGTTTCAGCACCTCTTATGGCTGGTTTGTAAGGCATCTCCAGACAATCGGGCATGTGACAGGTGAAACTGGCATTGATGATGGCCGTCTTCACCCCGCTGTTCTCCACAATATCCACCACCTTTGCGACGAGCGGCCCCGTCTGCCAAGCAAAAGCACTGCCGGGTTCCAGAATGACCTTCAGATGCGGATAGCGGCGATGGAAGTCCTGCAATGTTTTGATGAGCAACTCCACATCATAGTCCTTGCGAGTCATCAGGTGTCCACCCCCAAAGTTAATCCACTTCAACTGCGGAAACCACCCCGAAAACTTCTCCTCAATATGCACCAATGTCCGTGCAAACACATCGCTGCCTGACTCACAATGGCAATGGACGTGAAAGCCCTCCACATCCATCGGCAGAGTGCTTGGCAAATCCTTTGCCAAAACTCCAAACCGCGACCCTGCCGCACAAGGATTGTACAACTCCGTCTCAATCTCACTATACTCAGGATTGACGCGCACCCCCACAGAAGCCCTCCCCATCACCTTCGGTACAAACCGCTCATACTGGCTCAGCGAATTGAAGGTGATATGGCTCGAACATGCCAAAATCTCCTCAAACTCTTCCTCCATATAAGCCGGCGAATACGTGTGTGCCTTGCTGCCAAACTCCTCCTTCGCCAGCCGCGCCTCACACAGCGACGATGCCGTCGTGTGCCCAATATACTCCCTAAAAATAGGAAAACTCTTCCACAAGGCAAATGCCTTAAACGCCAAGATGATTTCCACCTCAGCCCGCTGCGCCACACTGCGAATCAACTCCAAGTTCCTCCGCAGCAACGCTTCCTCCATCACATAACATGGCGATGGAATCTTTTCGATATTCTTTTCTAACAATGTCATTCTTTTTCCCTTCGTTATCTCGTTATCACACAATCAACCAATCACTTCAAATTTTGCAAACTTCAGTAGCAACTGCTTGGTGCCAACGTTCTCGAATTGGACAGTGGCTTTGGTGTTGTCGCCTGTGCCTTCCACCTTGAGCACCTTGCCTCGCCCAAAACGGTTGTGAAGAATATAGGCTCCTTCCTTCAGCCCTCCTCCAGCATGGGAAGAGGTTCCTTGCGGGAAGGATGTCGTTTGAGAAACGGATGATAGAGGTCTTGCTGTTGTGGTTCCAGTCGAAGGGACAGGTCTGGCTGAAAAGAAGGGGCTTGCGGATGGGAAAGGCTTGGCAGAAGGTACTGTGGGACGGAAAGGACGTGGAGTTTCTTGTCTTTCACCAAACAAACTACGCTTACGCTGCCAAGGGAGTTCCACTTCATCGTCCATGCTTCGACGTGTGGAGAACATGCTTTGCTGCCGATCCAAATACTTGGGGTCGATGTCTTTGAGAAAACGGCTGGGAGCGGAAAACTCCATCTGTCCGTAACGGAAACGGCATTGGGCATAGGAGAGGTAGCAATGGGTCTTGGCACGGGTGATGGCAACATAGAACAATCGGCGTTCCTCCTCCATCTCACGCGGATTGCCCGACACCATATCACTGGGGAAAAGTCCTTCTTCAAGCCCCACCACGAAGACGGTGCAAAACTCCAAACCTTTGGCGGAGTGGATGGTCATGAGGGTAATCTTGTGTCCGTCGTCTCCCTTGTCGCTATCGACATCACTCATCAGCGACACCTCGGACAAGTAGTCGCTCAACGAGATGTTTTCGTTGCCCTCCTCCATGCGCATGTCGCAGAAATCCTGCATACCGTTGACGAGTTCCTCCACATTTTCCTGTCGCGACAGGTTCTCAGGCGTCGTATCTTGGTAGATGTCAGCAATGATGCCGCTCTGCTTCACAATCATCGTACCCACCTGATTGGCTGGCATCTTTTGTGCATTCTCGATGAACGAGGAAATCATCTCGCGAAAGGCAGCAATCTTCATCAGCGTTCCCTTGTTCACGCCCAACTCATACTGTTCTGGGCTGTTGATGACCGTCCAAAGGCTCACTTCATGCTCTGTCGCAGCAGAGAGAATCTTCGTTACCGTTGTCTGCCCGATGCCGCGTGCGGGATAATTGATGACACGCTTGAACGACTCCTCATCATTTGGATTGACCGCCAAACGAAAATAAGCAATCACGTCCTTGATTTCCTTGCGCTGATAGAAAGAAAGACCGCCATAAATGCGGTAGGGTAATGACTCTTTCCGCATCGTATCCTCAAACACACGGCTCTGTGCATTCGTTCGGTAAAGGATGGCGAAATCACTATATTCACACCCCTCTTTCCTTTTGATGCCACGGATGGCATTCACCACCATTTTCGCCTCCTCAATGTCAGAGTGCGTGTCCATCACGTGCAACTTCTCCCCCCTATCATTTTCCGAGAAAATGTCCTTCTGAATCTGTCGGCTATTCTTCTTGATGAGACTGTTGGCCGCCTCTACAATATTCTGCGTGGAACGGTAATTTCTCTCCAACTTAAACAACCTTGCACTTTCATATATCTTCTGGAAAGTCAGTATATTGTCTATATTTGCTCCACGAAAACTATAAATGCTTTGTGCATCGTCACCCACCACACATACATGCTGATGCTGACGGGTCAACTGCCACACAATACGGTGCTGCGCAAAGTTCGTGTCCTGATACTCATCCACCAACACATAGCGAAAACGCTGTTCCCATTTTGCCAACACATCGGGGTGCTTTTCAAATAGCAGATAAGTATATAATAAGATGTCGTCAAAATCCATGGCGTCACTCTGCTTGCAACGATTGCAATAACGAAGAAAGATCTGTCCCAATGCAGCCATGTTGTGTCGAGCATCGCTCTGCCTGTTTGCAGGATTGGAAGCATACTGTTCGGCTGTCACCAGTTGGTTCTTTGCATTGGAGATAATGCCCTGTACCGTACCTGGCTTATACGTTTTATCGTCCAGTTCCATTTCCTTGATGATGGACTTAACCAGACTCTTACTATCCGCTGCATCATAGATGGTGAAGTTGGAAGAAAAGCCTATCTTCTCATGCTCCTGCCGCAAAATACGAAGAAAGATGCTGTGGAAAGTGCCCATCCACAACATCCTTGCATAATCCACTCCTACAATCTTGGCAATACGGTCTTTCATCTCGCCTGCCGCCTTGTTCGTAAACGTCAAAGCCAAAATGGACCAGGGCTGATAACCATGCTCCATCAAGTAGGCAATCTTGTAGGTCAGCACCCTTGTCTTGCCTGACCCTGCACCAGCAATCACTAATGAAGGTCCCTCACAATATTCCACAGCCGCCCGTTGCGGTGGATTGAACGTCTCTAAATAGTTTTCCAAAATTTCAATCTTTGAATTTTCACACTTTCAACTTCTCATTCTCTCATTCCTTCTTAAACACCGACACCTTCGGCATCTTCACATACTTTCCCTTCTCCGTTGTCTTCATCACTTGCTCGCCCAGCAGCCGCAACTCGATGTCACCCTCCTCCGTCAGCTTCAGCTCCACATCCTGTGCATCATAGCCGATGTCGCTCACCATCCTCACCACCGCTTTCTTTTCCTTCACCTCCTTCACTTTCAGAATCACCCACGTGCCGTTCAGTTCTCCCTTCACATAGCCATACGTGTCCTCGCCATCAAAATCCTTCAACGGAATCTTCTTTTCCGCCAGATTGATGATCATCGACGCCTTCAACACCTCACACTGAAACATACCTTGAAACTGCTCCTGCGCCCAGCCGCTCACAGCCACCAGCGCCAGCATTCCCGTCAATAACAATTTCTTCATAAGCTCCATTCTTTATTTGTGAGTGCAAAGATACGATTAAGTTACGACTTTTTTTAAAATATTGATGTCAATTAAATCTTTTTCGTCATCTTTCCGTCTTGTTGTTAGTAGAAATGAATCGGAAAGAGGCATCGATTTCGTCTGGTTTTCACCATTTCAGTCACTCCCCTCCCTCTTACATCTTCCCTCTTCCATCCTATACAGATTTTTCCAAATACTACGCTGGTACGGTTATATGATTGGCAATTTCTCATCTCTGCAAATCAAAGAACATGTCCTTAGTGATTTTAATTACCACTTTGAGCGTAAAGTGTAAGGCTCATGAACAAACCCCCGCAAGGCTCGTGAGCCTTACGGGGGTTTGCAGAGAGGGGGAGTTAAAGTATTATTTCACATAGACTTTCTTGGTCGTTCCATCACTCATACGGATGATGTTCACACCTTGTTGTGGTGCATCAATTTGTTGTCCTTCCATATTATATCTGGCAACCTCAATGACAGCATCTTCTGTTTCAATATTTTCAACAGCTGTTTGCCTTTCCTTCTCATAATCCTCCTCTTTCACAATCTTCACCTTCTTTGTGATTCGTTGTGTTGAGTAATAATGACCATCACCATTCTGCACTGCCGTGATAGTGAACTCGCAGGGAGCTTTGCATTCCAAATAAGTCTTTCTGCCTGCAGGATAGAGTTCCGCACCGTTGGTGGATGTCATAGTGTATGTAATAGGCAATCCCGATGTGGATTTTGCCTTCAGTTCCACTTGGCCATTCACAATCAACAGCTTCACATCCTGCTCCCATTCCAAAGTTTGTTCAGCCTTGACGATAGTGAGTGTTCCTGAACCATAGGTGATGGTGTAGTTTGGAGAATAAGCTCCTGTCACTTCAAGTGTATAGTTGCCAAGTTCAGATGTCTTTGTGGCATTTGTCCTCACTACAGGCTTATTCTGAAGAGAAGCCTCCGTGTCGTTTGCAACCAGTCCTTCATATTCCAATTCGAACTTTGGATTAGCGTCGTTGTAGGGACGTTCATAGTTTCCTACGGAGATTTTCAATGGTACTGGCTTAATGGTTAACTGTCCGCTCTCATACTTCAAGGCATAGTTGAAAGCACGTCCGCCACTCACGCGGATGTCATAAGAACCTGCATTGCTGCTGATATTGGCAGAAGTACTAACTGTTGGTTGAGAAAGCAGCACATCCTTGTTCTCATTATTGACGAATCCTTCATATATCAGAGAGAAAGCAGGATTTTCCTTACCATAATCACGTGTCTCGGAAACAGCCTTCACCGTCAAAGGAACTTGCGTGATGTTCAATGTGCCATCTTTGTAAGTGATATCATAGTTTTTCGCTTGTGCGCCTGTGGGGGTAATCGTGTAATCACCCACGTTGCTGGTTTGGGTGGCTTCAGTTTTGATGCTCGGCTTCTTGGTCAACACGTTTTCATTGTCTCCATTTACAAACCCTGAATATGTATAAATGTAATCAGGTCCTTTTCCGCAATATGAACGAGTGGCATTTTCTACTCCAATGCTCAAAGGCGCTTGCGTGACTTTCAGTTTGCCGTTTATGACTGTTGCAGAATAGTTCTTGGGACTACAAGTTACTTTCACGTCGTATGTGCCGACATCACTTGTCTTGGTGGCATCGGTGGTAAAGGTGGGGGCGGTTTCCCATTCTGGTGCAGTTTCGCCATTCTTCAAACCAGAGTAATTTAACGAAAAGGAAGGGTTCTCTTTGCCATACACCTTGCTCGCATCATCCACGTTAATAGTCAAAGGTGCTTTGTTTACAGTAAGCGTTCCTTCTTCGTATTCAATCTTGTAATTCTTTGCCTCTCCTCCGCTAATTGAGATTGGATAAGTGCCAGCCTCACTATTCTTGCTGGCTGTTGTCGTTATGGTGGGTTTTGTTGTTAATACACTCTCATTTTCGCCATTAACAAAGCCTGAATAACTAATGGTGAAAGTCGGATTATCTTCGCCATATACACGACTCGCATCGTTGACTTTTGCTGTCAGTTTCACAGGCTCAATGATATAGGAATATGGGATGTACGCAGTGAAGGTCTCTTCTCCGTTGGTGAAGGTTGCCGGAATCACCTCTTCGTATGTTCCGACCTCCGAACGTAACGTGGGCATTGTTAGTTTCAAGGTATAACCTTCAACATTATTTGTCCAAGTCACGTTCGGAGCTTCACCTGTGTATGCAAACGTGTCATCTGAGAAGGAAATCATTTCAATAACATCGGCATTGTTGATGGAGGAACATGGTTTTGAATAAGTTTTCTTACTCGGAACATAAGTATTGGAAGTTGCAGTCCAAGATGAGGGAGGTGTGGAGCTTAAATACACAATTGTCCGAAGTTTGTTACAATTCCAAAATGTGTCACCTGCCATCTGAGTAACAGAAGAAGGAATAACAATTGATGTAATAGAAGGTGATGCAAAAGCGTACGGTCCGATGGTTTCAACTCCTTCTGAAAGTTTCACATTGGTAATAGCACCATTCCTAAATGCAGAAGAACCTATCGTCTTGATGGTATTGGGCAAGATTACTTCTTTGACACTTCTATTCCGAGGCCAATTAAAAGCTTGACTATCTATTGCATATACTATATACGTCAGTCCTTCGTAAGAAATGGTCGCTGGTATGTTTATTTTTGCTGAAGTATTTCCTTCTGTATTCTGATATACTGAGGCATATGCTCCATTTAACTGATATTTCAAGCCATCTACTGTTACGATTTTTTGTGCATTAGCACACACCATTGTCATTAGGCACATGAGCACCCATAATGCTCTTTTCTTTTTTTGTTTCATACGTTTTCTGTATTAAATTAGTAAATAAATGTTCTCTTTAATAAATTATCGAACTTCTCATTTGTGAATTGATTATTTTCCATGTCTTTTGTCAAGATAAAGTCAATATGCCCTCTGGAAAAGAGTCTTGGGACAAGGATTCCCATCTGGCGTATGTTGTTCAATATTTCTTGTCTTGAGTTCTCGTTGTAAGTTATGATAGTCAACCGCTTATTTGTTTCTAAATCTTCAGAAAGAATCCGTAAATAACTATCAAAGTAAACTGAATCTATTGCATTCAGGGAATGACCAAATATAATAACCTCGTCTGCACTAATTAAATCCTGTTCAAATTGTATGGGGCGAAAAAACGGATTGTCAGACTTTACCATAAAAGAATATGCTGGAATAATCTGCGTGGAATTGTTAATGTTAAAACCAAGGATAGCATTGCCTTCCTCAATAGAACCATGAATGTGTACAGCGGGGACAATTGAATCTACAGAACCAATTCGTGCAATGAAACCTAAAGATGTATAATTGAATGTGTATATTTTGCGACAATTAGTATCTTTCTTAAAATTCCGCAGAATTTTTATACCAGCTTTTTCGAACAAATCACCTTTCCCATGTCTCACATGATTATCCAAATACTTCACTAACGCATTACATATTGCTTGATATTCTCGTTTGTCAGTTTCTACATCATGCTTCCATACTCTTTCCGTGTTGGCAGAGGCATAATTTAACAGGGCTTGTTCAATGTCGAACCAGCAACCAACATCTTTTTGGTCATTTAAGTATTTCAACAAAGAATAGTATTGGGATTGTGCTGCATATTCTTCATATAATGTGGTCCATTCATCAGATTTGGCAAAGTCGCTATATCTTGTTTTCAATCCAAGATTCAAATCAAATCCATTGCCAGTTACTAACACAAAATTTTGTTCGTGTTTCATATTATTCCTCATTTTTGCCCAGCAACTCCCAAACTCGGCAGATTTAAAGATAAGGTTCATATACATACAAAAAGCGTGGGGAGTTCTCCTGTCACTCGTCCCACGCATAGAGGCTCTGGCATCGCCCAAATAGTCGAAACGAGCAACGCCGAAGCCCACGCATTGTATATAAACAACACTAAGATGAATAGCCAATAATGGCTATCCAACATTTTGTGTCATGAATATACACCTAATGGACGTCTTTGTTGCTTTGATGTTTGACTATTTTTGATGGAACTGCCAGATTCCTATGCGTCAAGCACAAAGCGTCAAGTACGCCTTTCCTATATATAGGTTCCCTCCATCAATCCCACCCGAGAGCGGGACTTCGGCAAAAGAACTGTGGCAAAGTAAGCAAATAAATGTGAAACCACCAAATGTTTTTCGAAAAAAGTGAAAAAGTGTCAGTGGGGTGTGCGAGAAGAAGAAGTCTCTGAAAGAAATCATCAAGTAAATTTGGAGTAAATTGGAGCCACCTACAAATACCTATGTTTGACAGGCAAAGACAATTAGTGAAGAGTAGGTGATGCGACTAAGTTCAACTGCCGTAGAAACAATATTTCTAAAGTTGGGATTTTTTTTTCAAAGTTGGGGAAAATTTTTCCCAACTTTAGAAATTATTTTTGAAACTTTAGAAATGTTGCGAACACGTTAGTTACAATATGACGAATATGCTTCATTTCTCATTTACTCAAAGGGGGGACTTGGTGCCTGATATTTATATAATAAAGGTACATACGCTCAACAATACCCCCTCAAATTTTGTATTGTCCTCGCTTAATCGAACGTTGAGCTGACGTTTGAAGGTGCCCACATTCATAAAAAAACCTATTAATTTGATTATTCACACATTTAATCGTACCTTTGCAATCATGCAAACCTACAAACTCATAGCCATTGACATAGATGGGACATTGGTGAAAAGTGACCAAACCATCTCACCACGCACGATTGAGACACTCATCCGTGTACAGAAGCAGGGAGTGAAAGTCACCATCTGCTCTGGCAGACCTGCCTATGGCATCGCTCCTCATGCCGACACATTGAGATTGGCAGAGTTTGGCGGCTATGTCATCAGCTACAACGGTGGAGGCATCTGCAACTGGGCAACAAAGGAGGAAATCTATGCCCAGACGCTCAAACCAGAGGTACTGCCCTATCTTTGTGAATGCACACGCAAGCATGGATTCAGCATCCTGACTTATGTGGGCGAGCACATTGTGGCGGAAGGTAATCATGTGGAGAATAATCCGTATGTGCAGTTCACATCTATGCGCAACAAGATGCCCATCCATCCCGTGCCCGACTTTCTGAAAGAAATCACCTACCCCATCTCTAAGTGCATGATTGTGGGCAATCCTGAACCATTGCAACTGTTGGAGCAAGAAATGGCCACACACCTGCAGGGACAAGCGGAAGCCTTTCGAAGCGAGCCGTTCTTTCTGGAGATTGTGCCACAAGGCATTGAGAAGGCTCGGGGATTGGCTGCACTTCTCACTCACCTCGGTTTGCAACGAGAGGAACTGATGGCATTTGGCGATGGTTTCAACGACATCGGAATGATAGAATTTGCAGGAATGGGCATTGCTATGGCCAATGCACAAGAGGTGGTAAAAAAAGCCGCCGACTACGTTACGGGAAGTAACGAAGCCGACGGGATAGCTGATGCTTTAGACAAATTTATTCCTCGTCCTCAGGATAAGCCTTATTAACGGCAGTGAGGGCATTGAGTGTCTTTGGGAATCCGATGTATGGAAGCATACCCGTCAAGACAGCCACCATTTCTTTCTTGCTAATCTTCATGTTCTTGCAACCAAAACCATGGCTTTCGAGTTGTGGCTGAGCAACACCCATTGAAGCAAGCAGACAGAAAGTAACCAATTCACGGTGCTGCATGTCGATACCGTTGCGGGTATAGAAGTCGCCGAAGCAGTAGCTTTCGAGGAATTCCACGATGTGCTCCTGACCTTTAGGAACATTCTTCTCCATCTGCTCAGCAGTGCCAGCACCGAAGATGCCATCAATGTATTCACGTCCCTTTTCGCGGCGATTCTCAACAGTCGTTGTTCCTTGATTGTCAAGTGGCAACTTGATGTCGTTATCATCAAACACCTCGTTCATCTCCAGCAAGAAATCAATCATCTTGGAGAAACCCACATAAGGCACTGTCTGATAGATGACCTCACGGATTTCGCGGGGCTTCACACCCACATTGAGACACACATCCACATACACCTTAAACTGACGCATGGCATTGCAGCCGATGGTGCTGGCAAGGATGCACATACAACGAGTCTTTTCCAACACAGGTTCCTCAGTGAGTTTCAGTGCCTCATCGAAGGCGAAATTATCGAAAATCTGGGTAAGTTCAGGGTCACGCTTGAGCGTGTTGACTGAGTTGCGCTGCGAGAAAAGTTTTCTTATCTGCTGACGCGCGTATTCGCTGATTCCAATTTCTGTCATGGTTATACTTTAGTTTTATGTTTTTGCAAAGATAATTCTTTTTTCTAACAGAAAGAACATTTTTCCGCATTTTTCACTTTTTTTTATGCTTAATGAGCATTTCAACAGCGTTTTCGGGTCAAAACAGATACCTTTTTCCCTTTTTCCTTTTCGACTACCAAGAATATTCGTACCTTTGCATGACATTTTATAGCATCTAATAGAAATCTACACAAAGCATTATGGGTATCAGCAAAAAAGAAAATGATACATCAAGTGTGAATAAGGCCATCAAAGGATGGTGGATCGTGACACTCATCATCATTTTCCTCATGTTTTTCGGTGTGTTTGCCATTTCACAAGGATGGTTGGGAAAACTGCCTCCTGTGAGTGACTTGCAAAACCCTATCAATAAATATGCTTCACGCGTGTACTCGGCAGACAACAAACTGATTGGCACCTGGAGTTACGCAAGCGAAAACCGCGTGATGGTGCCTTACGATTCACTGCCCGAGAACCTGGTGAAAGCACTGGTGGCAACGGAAGATGCACGATTCTATGAGCATTCGGGCATTGACATGAAGGCTATAGGCCGTGCTGTGGTGAAACGCCTGATGATGGGTCAGCGAAGTGCCGGTGGTGGTTCAACCATCACACAGCAGTTGGCGAAGCAACTCTATTCTGACGTGGCACGCACAGACGGGGCACGTATGATGCAGAAGCCCATCGAATGGTTCATCGCCGTACAGTTGGAACGATACTACACCAAGGAGGAAATCATGACCATGTACCTCAACTACTTTGATTTCCTCTATATGGGCGTTGGCGTGAAGAATGCTTGTAGAACCTACTTCGGGAAGGATCCTATAGACCTCAACCTCAACGAGTGCGCCACCTTGGTCGGAATGTGTAAGAACCCATCGCTTTACAACCCATACAAACGTGGAGAAAAAGGTGAATACATACAAAGCGAACGCTGTGTGGAACGCCGCAACGTGGTGTTGGGACAGATGGTGAAGGAAGGTTACATTACACAGGCAGAAATGGATGAGGTGAAGTCTCAACCTCTCTCCTTGTTGCCTAAGCCTAAAATCACTTCGCATAAGGAAGGTGCTGCTCCATACTTCCGCGAGCACCTGCGTGTCATCATGATGGCTAAGCGTCCCGAACGCAGTCAGTATGCTTCATGGCAGGGACAGCAATACCACGACGACTCTGTGGCTTGGGAAAATGACCCTCTGTATGGTTGGTGCAACAAGAACACAAAGAAAGATGGTTCGCACTATAACATCTACACGGATGGATTGAAGATATACACAAGCATTGACACCCGAATGCAGAAGATGGCAGAAGAAGCACTCTTCGAACATGTGGCAAAATATCTGCAACCCGCTTTTGAAAACGAAATCAAATATTCGAAGACAGGTCCATACAAACAGATAACGATGGACAAGATGAATAAGATTATCGACCGTGCAGTGCGTCAGAGCGAACGGTATCGTGTGTTGAAGGCTGACGGGCTGAATGAAGATGAAATCATGCAGGCATTCAACACACCTATCGACATGCGGATGTTTAAGTACGGAAGTTCATACGACACACCCGAATTGGTGGAAATGCGCATGAGCCCACGCGACTCCATCATCTATTATAAGAGATTCCTACGCGCAGGCGTATGCGCTATTGACCCTGAAAACGGTCTGGTGAAGGCATACGTACCAGGTTTGGATTTCGACCACTTTGCGTTTGACAATGTATTGGGCGGCGGTCACCGTCAGGTGGGTTCCACCATTAAGCCCTTACTTTATTCTCAAGCACTCACCAGTTTGGGTTACACCCCTTGCGATTATGTGGATGCAAGTCCTAAGAACTACGGTGGTTGGACTCCTAAGGGAAGCGCACTTGGCATGGTGCCGCTCAAAACAGCACTCGCCCACTCTAACAACCACGCATCTGTCTATCTGTTAAACCTCATCCGTCCACAAAACTTCATTGACTTCCTCAGCAAACAACTGAAGATTTCCACTTATACGATGCAACCCAACCTGACCATTGCGCTTGGTTCAGGCGATGTGAGCATTGGCGAAATGGCAAGCGCCTACACCATCTTCCCCAGCATGGGCATCCACTACTCGCCTCTGCTCGTCACACGTATTGAAGACTCCGACGGCAACGTCATTGCCAACTTCACTCCTCGCATGAACGAGGTGCTCTCGAAGGAGAAGGCAAGCCAGATGATTTATATGCTCAAGGCTGTTATCAATGAAGGTACAGGTCGTGCATTGCGTGGTGGCGCCTACCACATTACAGGTGATTTGGGTGGCAAGACAGGTACGACAAATAGTAACGCAGATGGCTGGTTTATCGGTTTCTGCCCCAAACTGGTCGTAGCCAGTTGGGTAGGCGGTGACGACCGCGACATCCACTTTGGCAGCATGGCATTCGGTCAAGGTGCAAAAGCCGCTTTGCCTATTTTCGGTAAGTTAATGCGAAAAATCTACAACAGCAAACTCTTCGGTATCAGCGAGAAGGATAAATTTGACATTCCAGAAGGCTATCAGCCTTGTGACAACGATCTGATGGATCTGCCAAGTGCAGAAGGACTGTTGCACCCAATTGAGGAAGATCCCATCGAATATGACGAAGAATTCTTCTAATCAAATATTTTACCCCATGCAATTTATAGGAATTATACCTGCAAGATATGCCTCCACCCGTTTTCCAGCCAAACCGTTGGCTATATTAGGTGGCAAAACCGTCATCGAACGAGTGTACCGCCAAGTGGAGGGGGTGCTCGATGATGTATGTGTAGCAACTGACGACGAACGCATCATGGATGCGGTGAAAGCCTTTGGAGGCAAAGCCGTAATGACCAGCGTAAACCATAAAAGTGGTACCGACCGAGTGCAGGAAGCCTTCACAAAGGTTGGCGAAGGCTACGATGTAGTTGTCAACATACAAGGTGATGAACCTTTCATTCAGGCACAACAACTCGAAGCCATCCGTCAATGCTTCAACGACGATTCTGTCGATATTGCCACCCTCGTCAAACCTTTCAAACCAGAAGACGGATTTGAAGCATTGGAGAATATAAATTCACCTAAGGTTGTGGTAAACAATCGGATGGAAGCACTCTATTTTTCACGGAGCATTATTCCTTTCACACGCGGCAAAGACAAGTTGGAATGGCTCAATGGACACACTTACTACAAGCACATTGGGCTCTACGCCTATCGTGCTGATGTGTTGAAAGAAATCACCGCACTGCCACAATCCAGCCTCGAACTGGCAGAATCGCTGGAGCAATTACGTTGGTTGGAAAATGGCTACAAGATTAAGGTCGGCATCAGCGAGATTGAAACGATCGGCATCGACACGCCAGAAGATTTACAAAGGGCAGAAAAATTCCTGCAATCACACATACAAGGAGAATAGCCCCATTTTTTCGTTCTAAGAGCATGAAACGCGAGACTCGACTCCCCCTCGAAAACGAATCGAGAATCGCAAAAGGAGCTTCTTTCATGCCGAATTTAAGTTTTTTATTTTAAGAACGGTTAAAAAGCCGTTCTTTTTTTGTTTGTTCCAATTATAATCGGTAACTTTGTACACATATTTAATATATAGAAAACAAACAGAAAACATTCAATCATAATCAATGGAAGATTTAGACAGAATCATTAAAGTTGAGATCAACGAAACGATGAAGAAAAGTTACATTGACTACTCCATGTCAGTCATTGTGGCTCGTGCCCTTCCTGAAGTTCGTGACGGTTTTAAGCCTGTGCACCGACGCATCCTTTATTCGATGGACAAGCACGGCAACACTTCAGACAAACCAACAGTCAAGTGTGCACGTATCGTGGGTGATGTACTCGGTCACTTGCACCCACACGGCGACTCATCTGTATATGGCGCACTTGTGCGTTTGGCGCAGCCTTGGGCGATGCGTTACACGCTGGTGGACGGACAAGGCAACTTCGGTTCAGTCGATGGTGATGGTGCAGCAGCCATGCGTTACACCGAGGCTCGTCTCAGTAAACTCGGTGAGGCGATGCTGCAGGACATTGACAAGGAAACGGTCGATATGGTCGACAACTTCGACAACTCGGAGAAAGAGCCGACTGTGCTCCCCACCCGCATCCCCAACCTTTTGGTGAATGGTGCAACTGGTATCGCCGTAGGTATGGCAACAAACATCCCGACCCACAACCTCAGCGAGGTGATTGACGGATGTGTGGCATATATTGACAATCCAGAAATGACCAGCACCGACCTGATGCAATACATCAAGGGGCCAGACTTCCCTACCGGTGGCATCATCTGCGGTGTGGATGGCATCAGAGATGCTTACGAAACTGGACGTGGGCGCATTGTCATCCGTTCGAAAACAGAAATCGAGACAGAAGGCACTCATGACAAAATTGTTGTGAGCGAGATTCCTTATAATGTAAACAAGTCGGAACTCATCAAGAAGATTGCTGCACTGGTGAACGAGAAGAAGATTGACGGCATCAGCAACGTAAACGACGAGTCTGACCGTGAGGGTATGCGTATCGTCATCGACATCAAGCGTGAGGCAAATGCCAATGTGGTACGCAACAAACTCTTCAAGCTCACCGACTTGCAGAGCACCTTCGCTGTGAACTGCATTGCTATCGCAGACCGCCGTCCAAAGCAACTCTCGCTGAAGGACTGCATCCGCTATTTCGTCAACCACCGCCACGATGTGGTGATCCGTCGCACGAAGTTCGACAAGCGTAAGGCTGAGGAACGTTCACACATCCTCGAAGGTCTCATCATTGCCTGCGACAACATTGACGAAGTGGTACACATCATCCGTGCTGCCAAAAATCCACAAGAGGCGATGGACAACCTCATGGTGCGTTTCAACCTCGACGAGATTCAGGCACGCGAAATCGTCAACATGCGACTGCGCGCCCTCACTGGACTGGAGCAGGACAAACTGCATGCAGAGTTTGACGAACTTCAGAAACTCATTGCCTACTTGGAGCAGATTCTCACCGATGATGCACTTTGCCGCAAGGTGATGAAGGACGAACTTCTCGAAGTGAAGGAGAAGTGGGGCGACGAGCGCAAGACTGAAATCGACGTGACTGCCAGCGAGAATTTCGACCCTGAGCAGTTCTATGCGAAGGAGGAAGTGGTGGTAACAGTAAGTCACCTCGGCTATATCAAGCGCACTACCCTCACCGAGTTCCGCACACAGGCTCGTGGTGGCATCGGTGTGAAGGGAGGAACGGCTCGCGACAAAGACTTCATCGAGTTCATCTATCCAGCCAACACGCACAACACCATGATGTTCTTCACACAGAAGGGACGCTGCTTCTGGATGAAAGTGTATAACATTCCAGAAGGTTCACGTACAGACAAGGGACGTGCCATCCAGAACCTCTTGAACATCGACAGCGATGACAAGGTGACAGCCTTCATCTGCATCGAGAACATCAATGACGAGGAATGGGTGAACTCCCACAACCTTATCTTCTGTACTCGACAAGGCATCATCAAGAAGACAGCTTTCGTCAACTACTCACGTCCACGCAACAACGGCATCATTGCCATCAACCTGAACGAAGGTGACGAAGTGGTAGAGGTATTGCTGACCAGCGGCAAGGACGAAATCCTCATCGCCAACCATAACGGCCGCGCCATCCGTTTCAACGAAAGCACCGTCCGCAACATGGGACGTAGCGCGACAGGTGTGAAAGCCATGCGACTGGACGAAGACGGAAATGACGAAGTGGTAGGCATGATTGCCCTAACGAAGCCAGAAGGTTACGACGAGAATGCTGAGGAGAACGGAACGGAAGAGGAACTCTATCCCAACATGCCAACCATTCTGGTACTCTCTGAAAAGGGTGTCGGCAAGCGTTCCACCATTGGTGAATACCGCATTACAAACCGAAACGGTAAGGGTGTCAAGACCATCAACATCACTGAGAAGACTGGTAAACTGGTTGCCATCAAGAAGGTGACCGAAGATGAAGACATCATGATCATCAACAAGAGCGGCGTGACGATTCGCTTGGCTGTCAGCGACATCAAGAAGTCTTCACGCAACACGCAAGGTGTCAAACTCATCGACATTCAGAAACGCAACGATGTCATCAGTTCTGTCTGCGTTGTGGAACATTCAGAAGAACCTGACGAACAGATTGAAGAAGGTACAGAAACACCTGAAGTGAACACACAAGAATAACATAACAACCTGATTTATAAACTTATTAAAACCGTATCAATTATGAAAAAATTAGTTTTGATGATGGTAGGTTTCTTCCTTATCACTTCTGCCTACGCACAAGATAAGGCTGCCTTGAAGGCACAAAAAGAGGCCGAGAAAGCGGCAAAAGCCACATTCAAAAAAGCGAGGTCAATCTATGAAACGTCCATTCCAAATCCTGAATTTGGACGTAAGGAAACAGACTTTGAGAAACTCTCAGGGGCACTGCCATTGATTGAGTCTGCAATACAAAGTGAGTTTACAAACAAGGACATTGATACTTGGAAGACTGCTGCTGAAATTCAGCAGGAGTATTACAAAAAGGAGGAAGCCGAAGTAAAAGCAGACCCCGACAACGAAGAAAAGAAGAGTCAATTCCTTGAAACAGCCCAGAAACTGATTAACTATAGTCTGAAATATGACGAATTTGTTGAACGCGATGCCAAGATGAAGCCAGAGGAGAAGTCACAGATTCACCAGAAATATCAGGCCATAGCAATCAATCCCGCACTCCAATTGTTGCAGGCAGCACAGAATGCATCTAATAGCGACAATCAAGCAGAACTGAAAACTGGTGCCAAGTATGCTGAGTCCTTCCTCAACATCTTGGAGAAATCAAACCTCATGAAAGATTTGGAGAAATCAGGGCTCACCAAAGATATCACTCCAGAAAAGATTAACGAGTGGATCACCTACGCTAAAGTATTCCGTGCACAGTCCTATTACAACATCGAAGGAACTCCAGAAGAGGCAGTCATTTCTGCTTACGAAGCCTTGATGACAACTAAGTATAAAGGCTTGGCATACCAATCTTTGTCAAATTACTATCGCGAGAAAGATAAGGTAAAGCAGAACAAATATCTGAAGGATGGTATAGAAGCGTTGAAAGATGATCCTGAACAGAAAGATTTACGCACAAACTTTGCCTTTATCCTGATGCAGAACCTCTATAACGGTGGTGAATATAGTGATAACAAAGAGAGCCTCAAGAGTGCAATCCAACTCATCAAAAATGAGTTTTCTGATGATGAAAATGCAGTAAACGCATATCTAATGGAAGGTCAAATTGCTTTCGACGAACAGAATTACAAAGTTGCAAAAGACATCTACACCACTGCCAAAGAAAAGTATCCAGACGAAATAAGATGTTTGGTTATGGCAGCACGTTCTGCATGGATGATTGCACAAACCAATGGTTCAAAAAAGCCCGATTTGGAAGAAGCCATCAAACTGTTCAAGGAACTTGAGTCTCAGACTCCATCTGAGCCAGAATATTGGGGAGAATCTCTTTACATCCTCTACAACAACACCCAACAGACTGCTCTTGCAAATCAATACAAGAAGTATTACAAAGGAGGAAAGTAAGCATTTCATTACTTTTCCAAAAACAAACACGCCCCTTGGTTCCACATAGAACCGAGGGGCTTTTTCTTTATTCTTTATAGTATGGTAGTTTTATATAAATGATTGCAGAATACCTCTGAACATTCTGCAATTTGCAACCCAAGAACAAATACATAAAAAATATTGCCATAAAAGTAGATCAAGGATATAAACAAAGAAGCCTCCAAGTTCTCCTTTGACTGCATGCAGCACGGACAAAAAAAGGGGAAGAGAGGGAAGAGAGAGAAAAGGAAGAAGAGAAGAGTAAGCATTCGAAAAAAGGAGAAAAGAGAGAAAAGGGGAAAAAGAAAAAAAGAGAGGGGGTTCCCCGCATCCCTGCAAGGAACCCCCTCTCTCAAGAAGG